>MDTC01017273.1_pt1 | contig 16544 bp, 19 predicted proteins | sample 811181 | NCBI WGS metagenome assembly MDTC01 (sample SAMN05326644, study PRJNA326480) | marine metagenome | isolation source: seawater | place: Pacific Ocean: North | collected 2011
CTTTAAATACAGATTTTTATAAATTTTTAAGACAATTAGAAACATATGAGACTAGCTTTTCCGGTGGAAACACAACAATCATAGTTCCTGAAAACTCCAACCTTTTGGATTCTTTTTTCGGAAGCAATTTAAATACAACTCCTTTCCCTACAGTACCGAAGATAGACTAATTATTTATGTCTAACATTAATTTAGATATAGAAATAAAAAATGAGATTTATTTAAGTGAACTTGAACTCGAAAAATTGGTACTAAATATTTTCAAATTAATTAACTTAGATAGAAAAACAGAATTAAATATACTTCTAAGTAATAATAAAAATATTAAAAATTACAATTTGAAATATAGAGGAATTGATGAAGAAACAGACGTGCTATCTTTCTCTCCAACATTTTCAGGAAAATACTACGGTGAAAAACAAAAAACAAACGAAGAAGAGATAATTTTCCCAGAAAATATAAATATTAATCCACTTCACCTAGGAGATATAATAATTTCTGCTGAATACGTTATAAGTAAAAATAAAAATAATTCAATAAAAATAAATAATGAAATAAAAAAATTGCTATTACATGGTATATTACATTTAAATGGATATGATCATGAAAATGACGAAGATGCAAAAGAAATGAATAATTTAACAGAATCAATAATTAAAAAATTAAAATTGTAAATTTTATGGAAGATCAAGTATTATATCGAAAATGGAGACCCAAAAGCTTAACAAGTATTTTAGGTCAAAAAGAAGTTGTGCAAATTTTAAGCAATTCTATAATCACTGATCGCCTATCTCATTCTTTTGTTTTTTCAGGACCTTCCGGAACAGGAAAAACAAGTACTGCAAGAGTTTTTGCAAAATCTATTAATTGTGAAACAGCGATAGAAAAAAACTTGTCCATAGATGATTGCATATGTAATTCATGTAATGAAATCAATAATTATTCATCACAAAGTATAATTGAATTAGACGCGGCAAGTTCCATAAGGCAAGTTGAAGATCTAACTGAAGTAATGTTGGACAAAATAAATTTTCTTCCTGGAGCAAATAATTATAAAGTATACATATTAGATGAAGTTCACATGTTGAGTAGACATTCATTTAATGCTCTTTTAAAAACACTAGAAGAACCACCAAAGCATTTGATTATTATTTTGGTAACTACAGACCCGGAAAAAATACCTCAGACGATTATGTCTAGATGCCAGATATTAGAATTCAAATCAATAGGTGATCAGGAAATCGTAGACAAGTTAATTAAAATAGCTAATTCAGAAAACAAATTGTTATCAAGCGAGAATGCTCAAATTATCGCAGCTCATTCCGAAGGAAGTTTGAGGAATGCTGAAAATCTTCTTGAAAGATGCATAATAAGATTAAAACAAGAAAATTTAGATAAGGAATCAATAGAAACGGTTTTAGGTATAGTTAATAGAGAAATTCCTACTTCAATAATAGAAAACATTCTTAACACAAATTTGGACACAGCTTTCAAATTACTAAATGACCAATTTGAAAAACATTCAAATTTTGAATCAATAACAAATTCTTTTCGGGAATTATGTAGAAATCTTCTTCATTACAAATATAAATTAAATAGTGATTCAGAGATAGAAAAATTAGGACAAAAAATTTCAGTTGATCAAATAAAATCAATATCTAATGTTGTTAACGATATGAAACCTAGTTCATATACAAATCCTAAATTAAGTTTGGAAATAATGATTTTAAATATTTTTGACAAATTAAATACTCAAAATTCAACTCTTGTTTCTTCTGAAAATAAAATTGATGAATTAGATACTAAAAAAAATAGAGAGAATCAATCAATAATACAAAAATCTGAAGATAGTAAATCATCGGTCCAGAAACCTACGCCTACACAAGAAGAGAATAACGATGACAATATACTTTTGAAAAATTTTATTGAACATTTTTCTGATTTAGATTGGTCATGGAAAGTAAAAACTATAAATAATTACAACATCAACGAAAACACCCTAAATCTATTATTTACACATCAAAGCCAAATTGACTATATTAATCAAGAGATATCTAATCCTATAAATTTAAAGCTTTTCACTGAAGCAATTAAAAAAACTTGGAATAAAGATTTGCAATTTAATTTCACTCTTAATTTAGATATTAATTTTTTAGCAAATCAAATACAAACCGATAATAATGAAAACACCAAAATAAATAATTTACAAAAAACAAGCTCTACTGAAATTTTTTATAAAGAAGCAAGTAAATACGGAAGCTTCAACAAATTAAAGGAGATTAAAAATGAATCCTAAGAACTTAAAAGCTGCTTTTCAAATGAGAAGTCAAATGAAGGAAATACAAAAAAAACTTAAACAAACCACAGTGACAGAAAGTGACAAATCCGAAGAAATAATGGTGACTGTAGATGGTACATTTAAAGTAAAAGAAATAAAACTTAATATAGCCGAACTTGATCAAACAAGAATAAAAAAATTAGAAAACAATCTACTGTCTACTATAAACAAAGCAATAGAAAAATCCCAAAAAAATGCAAACAGCCAACTTGGATCAATAACTAACCTTTTAGGTATGTGATTTGAATCAAAATAATAAAGCTTCCATATCAAGCATAATTTCAGAGTTGATTAGCCATTTAGGCCAACTTCCTGGAATTGGGCCGAAGACTGCTGAACGACTAGCTTTTCATATAATAAAAGCACCAGAAAGTAAAATTGTTTCGCTTTCAGAAAGCTTAGTTAAAGCCAAACAGATGCTAACATTTTGTAAAATATGTTTTATAGTAACTGAAAATGATCCATGTTCAATATGCTCAAATGATTTTAGGGACAAATCAATATTATGTGTTGTGCACGACTCTATTGATGCCTTTGCAATCGAAAATACAAACACATATTCGGGTAACTACCATATCTTAAACGGATCTATTTCACCTATAAATGGAATAGGACCTCAAGAATTAACAATATCAAATTTATTAGAAAGAATAAAAAACAATCCTCCAAAAGAAATAATAATTGCTACAAATCCAACAATTGAGGGGGATGCTACATCAACATATATTATTAACCAAATAGCAAATACTGAAATCAATATTTCTAGACTAGCTATAGGAATTCCTATAGGAGGAGATCTTGATTATACAGATAACAAGACACTCGTACAGGCGTTTAATTCTAGGCAATCAATAAGATAAATTTGGATAATGGAAAAAAAGAAATATTTAAACTTTGAAGGAATTACAATTTCATCTAGGGATTATGGAGAATATGATAAAATTTTCAATATCTTAACTGAAGACGAAGGGGTAGTTACATGCATACTCAAAAGAATGAAAAAAACCAATCAAAATTATGATTCGATTGACATATTTCAAAAAATGGAATTCAAAGCATCTGCTCGTGAAAATTTATGGTTAATTTACGAAGCTAAAAATAAATATTCATGGTTTGAAAGACCAATAAATTTAAATAAATTAATTTCAAGTAATATAATCGCCGAATTATGCATAAAGGTAAATTCGATTAATGAAAATAACAGGTATGTATATAATTTAATAAATATTTGTTTATACTTAATTGCTGAAAATCACATAATATTTTCATTGATATATTTCCAGATAAAAATATTATTATCTGAAGGTATATTCCCTGAATTAAATAATTGTCTAGTTTGTAATAATGAATTAACGCCACTCAACTACTATCTAGTTTTTGAAAACGGAGGATTAATCTGCTCAGAGTGCATGATAGTTAAAAACAATAGAATCCTCCTTTCTGAGAATGAAATCAGATTTTTAAAATACTTATCTAAAAACGAAATCCTAAACGTAAGTAAGATTAATACAAAATTACTTGAAAATGCTGATATACAATTATATAAAAAGCTCTCAGAATATATAAAATATCACACTAATCAGGAATTGAAATCTGAAAAAATATTTTTCTCTTCATTAAATTAAGTGAAATTATAATTTAAAATCTGTTGATTGAGGGTATTCATTATGCTAGACTCTCTTATGCCGCGTATATAACGTGATAATTTATTTATGGAGGAAAAAGAATAGCAAAAGATTACTATATAAATAATAGTATAAGATCTGACCGAGTACTAGTTATAGATGAAAATGGGAAACAAATGGGTGTCTTGCTTACTAAAGACGCAGTAAACCATGCTCTTGATAGATCTTTGGATTTGGTTGAAGTTTCACCTGCTGCAGATCCGCCCGTATGTAAAATTATGGATTATGGAAAACATAAGTACAAACTTACAAGGCAAGAAAGAAACGCAAAAAAACAGAGCAGAATAAAGACTTCGATACAAAAGACTAAAGAAATCAAATTTAAAACTAGAACTGCAGAAAACGAATTAGGATGGAAATTAAAACAAGTAAAAAAATTCCTGTCTAAAGGAAACAAAGTCAGAATAAGCGTTATGTTTAGAGGAAGAGAAATTACTCATCCTGAATTAGGTATGAATGTATTAAAAACTATTAAAGATTCTCTATTAGATGAAGCTATTTTAGAATCTCCTCCAGGACTAAGTGGAAATATATTAGCAATGACATTAATGCCTGCTACTAAAAAGAAATAAGGAAAATTAAATGCCTAAATTAAAAACACATAAAGGTGCTGCATCTAGAATCAAAGTTAGTGGAAGTGGAAAACTACTAAGAATGAAAGGCAACAGCAGCCATATGAAACGAAAAAAATCACAAAAAGTAAAACGTGCATTTCACGACACAGTCAGCGTACACAAAGCTGATGTTAAAAGATTAAGAAAATTAATTTGAGGTAAATTTTGACAAGAATTAAAAGAGGAACTAACAAAAAACGTTCACATAAAAAAATACTAAATCTAGCAAAAGGTCATAGAGGTGGAAGAAGTACCCTTTTCAGACAAGCTAATGAATCTGTATTGCATGCATTAATGTACAACTATGCCCATAATAAAACCAAAAAAAGAGACTTCAGAAGATTATGGAATGTGAGAATTAACGCTGCTGCCAGACAACATGGACTATCATATAGTGTTTTCATATCAGGATTAAAGAAAAGTGGAATTGATTTAGACAGAAAAACACTTGCTGATATGGCTTTGAATGAGCCTGCTGGATTTGAACAATTAGTTGAGAAAGTTAAATCTACAATAAACTAATTTAATACACTATTTAAATCAGTTAAAATTGAATCAATATTAAATTCAGTGTAAATCAAAGTTGTATTTTTTTCGGGTAAAACAAGATAAGCAGGAATAGAATGTAATATCCAAGTAAGATCACTTCTCTTAGTTTCTACATTACCTACAGGAACATAAAAATAATCCCATATAGGCTTTAATTTGTCTTTATTACCAACTAAATATGTTACATCCAAATCTAATTGATATTTGCTTAAAGTATTTTTCACATCTATATAATTTTCATTTGGGTCTATAGAAAAAATTAGAATCTGCAATCTGTCTTTATTTTCAGTTACGATATCTCTAATTGATAGAATATCATTTAAGGCTGACGGGCATTCAGTTTTACAATCTGAATACATAAAAGTAACAAGGATTGCTTTGCTTCCGAATGAATTTTGATTAATTTGATTATCATTTTGATTTGTCAGATCAAAATTAGGTAATGGCTTATATTCTTTTGAAACGGTACCAATATACTTAGTATTATCAATACTACAGGCAAAAAACAATAAAAGTAAAAAAGGAACTGTATATTTAATGACTTGCTTAAGCAATTAAAAATTTATTTTGAAAATATTTTGACAGCTAAATAAGCTGAAACTGGAGTCCCGATAAGTATTACCATACCTGCAAGAACAACGTACAGACTTTTCAACTCGCCTTTTTCTGCAAAACTCGGAAGATTATAGAATATATAGCCTAATACTATAGCTAGAACTGCTACTGTAATAACAGAAATCACAGGTATAAATAGAGAATATAAAAATCTATGTAACATAAAAAATCCTTTATGATGAATATTTTATCATCCTAATATAATTAATCATACTATTTTTCAGATAAATACCACTTGAAATAATAATATATAAACATACCCATTAATATAAGCGCAGTACCGACCTTCATAATTATTCCACCTAATTGTTGATCTTCTAGTGGAGTAAGATTAAAAACAAAAGTAGTATTTTCATAATGTGAATAGAGATTTTCTGGAGCATAGGTAATTATGCCAAAAACTATAATTTGCGCTATAGATAATAAAAACAAATATACTAGCTTCAAACCGAAATGAATACTAGGGAAAATTTTACTCTGATTTACCAATGGCCACCACATAAAAATTGCACCAGTAATAAACATTGAATGTTCTAGAGCATGAAATTGTTCAAAAGAAACAGACAAATCATATATGTTTGGTAAATGCCACAGACCAAAAATCACATTAAAAAAGACAAAACAAAAAATCGGGTTGAATAAAAATTTAAAAACATTTCTCACATATTTCAAGCCTAAAAAAGAATCCGAAATTTTATAATTAAGGCCTGACAATAAAAGAGGAGGAGCAATATATGAAATCATTACATGTTGAAGCATGTGTGCGCTAAATAAATAATATTCGCTAATATAATGGAGTGGCCAAACCAATGCTAAAAACAAAACAAAAATTCCAGTCAAAAAAAACAATGAGTTTTTATAATCAGTAACGGGATCAATACTGAATTTATTCCTTAAACCAAAGACTAAAAAGAGATAAATAAATTCAGTGGCAATTAAAGCAAGTATAATTTCTGCGTGTATATAGCTATGTAATATGATAGAAAACATCAGTTACAAAGAGTCAAAAGTTAATTGAACCAACCAAATAAAGCCATTAGCCACATAATTACTACTACTGCCAAAATCAATCCTGACATAAAGATATATGTAAGTAGTTTTTCGTCAAATTTGAGATGCATATAATACATAACAACTATTGCAAATTTACCTATTGATAAGATTGCCATTACAGGAATAATTGCATACCCTAACCACTCAAAATAAAAAACAACAACTTCAAGGGCAGTTAAAGCAACCAAAGCCATGGCAACTTTAAAGTAAGTTATAGGTTCAGGATGATTATGTTCATGTGAATCGGATTTTTTTGTCTTATTTTTTTGATTAGATACCATTTAACTCTCCTATTTACGACGGGAATCCAGGAAACGTTCCAAATAAATATACCACAGCAAAAATTACTATCCAAACAATATCAACAAAATGCCAATATAAAGCTGCTAAATCCAAGTCTAAATTAGTTTCAGCTGAAACACTGTTTCTAAATAAGCTTGAATAAAAAATTATTGCTAACCATACTACTCCAACCGTCACATGTAAACCATGTGTCCCTGTAAGGGCATAGAAAGTTGTGCCAAACAGATTAGTTTGAGGGCTTAGATTATAATGAAAGTAAAATTCACTAAATTCAAATACTTGAAAGCCTAAAAAGGTTGCTCCCATAATAATTGTAGATACCATCCAAATTCTAAAAGCTTTTATATTATTCCTAACTAAATATGCGTATGCAAAAACCATACTCATACTGCTCATTAGTAATACAAAGGTGCTAACTGAAGTGGTTGGGATATCAAAAACATCTACAGGCCCTATATCAAGATTCCCAGTTCCTTTATAAATCAAATATGTACCAATAAGAGATGCAAAAAACATGCAGTCAGATCCTAAGAATACCCACATCAATAATTTTCTACTATTTATTCCGGTTGTAGTTTCATCTGACATATTTAATGTTTCTCCAATAAAAAATAACTAAATTAATGCGCATCAGGTTCATTAACAGGCTCCCACGACCAAGCACAGGCTGTAATTAATACCATAGCTAATCCGAATCCGCATACATACAAATTATATATGATTCCATAGCCTGCTATTGCCAATCCCAACGATACAAGCATTGGCCAATAAGAAGCTTGTGGTAAGTGTATATTTTTAGGATTAGTTTTAGACTTTATAGTTTTTAATTTTTTTTGTTTTTTATGCCAAAAATCATCTAAAGATTCAACTTTGGGTACATCCAAAAAATTATAAACAGGTGGAGGAGATGATATGGACCACTCTAATGTACGACCATCCCATGGATCGCCTGATGCCTTCGGTCCGCCAACCCAACTTTTAATCATATTGATAATAAATAACAAAACACCAAATGCAACTACATAAGCTGCAAATGACTCTACTCCATTCCAAAAAGCCCATCCCATCTCTGAGTCATATGTAAAAACTCTTCTTGGCATGCCTTGCATACCTACAAAATGCATAGGGAAGAAAGTTATATTTTGACCTATGAACATAAGCCAAAAATTTTGTTTACCTAATTTTTCATCATACATCCTTCCTGTAATTTTAGGAAACCAATAGTATATACCTGCAAAAATAGCAAAAATAGCTCCGCCAAATAAAACATAATGAATATGAGCAACTATGAAATATGTATCTTGTTGCTGGTAATCTGAAGCTGAAAAAGAGTGCATAACTCCGCTGATTCCTCCAATCAAGAACATAGATAAAAATCCTACGGAGAAAAGAACAGGAGTATTAAATTCTATGTCACCTCCCCACATTGTTCCTAGCCAGTTAAACATTTTAACACCAGTAGGAATAGCAATTAACATAGTTGTAATTGTAAAAACACTGTTTGCTATGGGGCCAAGTCCTGTTGTAAACATATGGTGGCTCCAAACTAACCAACCCATAAAAGCAATAAAGGCTGCTGCTAAAACCATAGCAGCATAACCAAATATTGGTTTTTTAGAAAAAGTTGGCAAAATTTCAGACACAATTCCCATCGCAGGTAAAATCAATATATATACTTCTGGATGCCCAAATATCCAAAACAAATGTTGCCACAAAAGAGGATTTGCTCCTGCTTTAGTATTGAAAAAATTAAACTCAAAAGTTCTATCTAACATTAATTCTATCAATGCAACTGTTATAACAGGAAAAGCTAGTACAAGTAATATTGCAGTTATAAACGTCATCCAGGTAAATAACGGTAATCTCATAAACGATAATCCGGGGGCTCTCATATTTATAATCGTAACAATAAAATTAAATGATGCTGCCAAGGAAGCTACTCCTAAAACCTGTAATCCTACTATCCAAAAATCTATTCCATTACCGGGATTAAATGTTGTACTTGTAATAGGAGCATATCCAAACCATCCTGCATTAGGAGATCCTCCTAAAAACCAACTAGATTTCATAATTAATGCACCAAATAAAAATGTCCAATAACTAAATGCATTAAGCCTTGGAAATGCAACATCTCTAGCACCAATCTGCAAGGGGATAATGTAATTAAAGAAAGCAGCTGACAATGGCATTACTCCTAGAAATATCATAGTTGTAGCATGCATAGTGAATAACTGGTTATAGACCTCAGGAGCAACAATTTTCAATTCCGGCCCTGCAAGTTGTGTTCTGATTAAAAGCGCTTCTATTCCACCTGTAATAAACATAATAAAAGCTGTTACTCCGTAAAGGATCCCAATTTTTTTATGATCAATTGTTGTAATCCAATCCATTAAGCCTGTTGGATTTGTAGGTCTACTCAAATTCAGTTTAAAAGGTAGTTTTAATGGAATAGTTGTCATATCTGAATTCTCCTAATTATATTATTTCAAAGATTGTAAATAAGATGCCAAAGCAATTACTTCAGATTCGGTCAGAGCTTTATTTGTATCCATATACACAGCTCCCTGTGACGACATGATATTACCTGGCTTAATTTTACCTGGATCTTCAATCCAAGATCTTAAATTATCTTGTGTATTATCTAATATCCCGGCAGCAAGATGTTGCCTGGATCCAAAATGTGTCAAATTAGGTCCGATTTTACCTTTTGCTTTCTTAGACCCATTGATCATATGACATCCACCGCAACCAGCTTTAGCAGACATGAAGATATCGTAACCTTCTTTTTCTAGTGGATCATTAGGAACAAATGCTTCGGTTTTTTGGTGATTTATCCATGCATCAAAATCTTGATCAGTATCTACTATAACTCGAAATCTCATCAGAGCATGAGATTCTCCACAGAATTCTGCACATTGCCCATAATAAAGACCTGTGCTATCAGCCTGTATCCACATTTGATTCCCTTGGTTAGGGATAATATCTGTTTTCCCAGCAATTTTTGGAATCCAAAAACTATGCAAAACATTATTAGAATCTAAATTTATCAAGATTTTTTTGCCAACAGGTATATGTAATTCATTTGCAGTTACCACGTCTAGCTCAGGATACTCAAATTCAAACCAATATTGATGACCTTTAACATTTACAGTTAAATCAGGATTTTCAGGCATAGTACCAAAATTCCATATAGCTGAAAGTACTGGTACTGAAACTACTGCCAAAAAGATCACTGGAATAACAGTCCATAAAATTTCCAATTTTGTATTACCATGTGTCTGAGATGGTTTTCTATTTGAATTTTCTCTTCTTCTAAATTTGATATATATATATACAATGGCTAATTCAACAGCAATTAGCACAAACATTCCTGACCACAATATTATAGAAAAAAGATTAGCTTGCTCTTCTGCGATGGGACCATAAGTATCAAAGGTTGATTGGGGTAAATCTTTACCACAAGAAACAAGTAACAACAAAACTACTGCTAAGGATATAATCTTTTTCATCGAATTAATCAATATTACCACTTAGTTATATAATTCACATTTGGTTGATTCTATCAAGTACAAATTTTATAGTCTATAGTTTTTTTGTTATTTAAAGTAAAATCAATTGTTATATGTAGTGATTTACTGCTTTGAATACACAAACAATCTATACTCAATAACTAACCATGAACAAAATAGCCATATAGCACCAGCAAGTGACAAATGTATTATCCTTAACCAATTACCAAAACCTGCTGTAACAAGTAATACGCTAAATATAATCTGCAATATAAACATAATACTCAGTGACCTGGATATAAATTTTACAAATGATTTTTTAGAAGAAGATCTGCCAACAAAATGTGCTGCATAGAGTATTAAAATGCCAATAAATAAAGCCAAATATCTATGAACCATATGAGTAAGATAATTATGATCTTTGAAAGAAACCCATTGTCCCATGCAATCAGGCCAAGACATGCATGAAGAGTTAGCTCCCAATCCCACTATTACTGAACCGTATAACATTAAAATAAATACAGACGGTAACAAAAAATATAATGTCTTCTCTTTATTCGGATTAAGTTTGCTATTAAAAGAATTGTTTGTCCCTTCAGATTTTGTTATTGAATACAAATATGCCATATAATATATAATAATAAATGACACCCCTAAATGTATTAATCTAACCCACCAAGCAAGCTCAGTTAATACTGTAATTCCTCCCAAAACTCCTTCTATTAAAACCAAAATTAGTAAGTTTAGTCCAATCATTGATTCCTTAGATTTGAATCCAAAATACTTTATTGAGAATGCACTTATCATAATGATAAGTAAACCAATAAAAGCTCCAGAAACTCTATGTCCCCATTCTATTGCTGTATGAAAATCAAAATCTGGAATAATTTCTCCCCCACATAAAGGCCATTCAGAAATAGCAGTTCCGGTTGATGGACAGCCTAATCCAGATTCGGTAATCCTAACAGTACCTCCTAAAGTTATCTGAAAAAAGACCATAAAAACGCCTATCAAAGATATATAAGATAAGAGTAATGCTTTGTTTCTATTTAAATAATTATTCATCGTTTAATTTTTCAATGAATTTTTCTAATTTAATATTATTTTGGTTTTCGCCAGCACGTGATCGAATAGAAAGTTCTTCGTTCTCAATTTCGTTATCTCCAATTATTATCATATATGGAATTTTTTCTTTTTGAGCTTGCCTAATTTTTGAATTCATTCTATCGGGGGAATCATTAACCTGGGAGCGGAAATTAGCATTTTTTAATTTTTCAGAAACTTCATTGCAGTAATCCAAATGTCTGTCAGCAATTGGAATAATTACAATTTGCAAAGGACTTAGCCAAAGTGGGAAAGCTCCAGCAAAATGTTCTATCAAAACTCCAAAAAACCTTTCAACTGAACCAAGCAAAGCTCTATGAATCATAATTGGCTTAACTTCTTCTCCTTCGCTTGAAATATATTTCAAGCCAAATCTTTCAGGTAAATTAAAATCGAATTGAACTGTAGTGCACTGCCATAATCTACCAATTGCGTCTTCTATGTGAATATCAATTTTCGGACCATAAAATGCCCCTCCACCTTCATCTAATTCGTAATCTATAGCTCTTTCTTTTAAGATTTTTTCTAACACCCCTTCAGCAAAATCCCAATCCTTATCTTCTCCCACATATTTTTCAGGTTTTGTAGATAATGTGATTTTAAAATTTTTAAATTCAAATTTTTCGTAAATTTTAAACGTTAGATCTAGAACTTTATTAAATTCAGCAACTACTTGTTCAGGAGTAGAAAAAATATGAGCATCATCCTGTGTAAATCCTCTTACTCGTAGTAATCCATGCAAAACACCTTGTTTTTCATATCTATAAACAGTACCTAATTCACCAATACGCATTGGTAAATCTCTATAACTTCTTAAGCTATTCTTATAGTAAGCTATATGAAAAGGGCAATTCATAGGCTTTAAATAATAATCATTATTTTCCATATCAATGCTTGAAAACATATTTTCACTGAAATTATCTAAGTGACCACTTTTTTTCCAAAGATCAGATTTGCCAATATGAGGTGTATAAATAAGATCGTAATTATCTTTTATGTGTTCATCTTTCCAATATTCTTCAATTTTACTTCTAACAAAAGCTCCTTTTGGATGCCAAATTATCATTCCAGATCCAACATCTGAAGATATAGAAAAAAGATCTAATTCAGTCCCAAGTTTTCTGTGATCTCTTTTTGCTGCTTCTTCCAATAAAGAGATATGATTATCTAATTCTTCTTGATTTTCAAATGCAGTTCCATATATCCTTTGAAGCATTTTATTATTTTCGTCACCTCTCCAATATGCTCCTGCAGTGGATAGTAGCTTAACAGCTTTAATTTGGCCTGTTTTTTCTACATGACCACCTCTGCACAAGTCAACAAAATTTCCATTTGAGTGACTATATTCTGTTATTATTTCATCATCAGGCATAGAGTTAATGATTTCTGTTTTGTATTCATTACTTTTATATAGTTTAAGTGCTTCGTTTTTTGAAAGTTTTTTACCCTCAAATTTAGTGTTTCTTTTTATCGATCTTTTCATTTCTCGTTCTAATTTAACAAGGTCTTCTGGAGAAAAAGTTATATCAATATCAAAATCATAATAAAACCCATCATCGATAGATGGTCCAATTGTTAATTTAGCTTGAGGATAAAATTTCAAAACTGCTTCAGCAAGCAGATGAGCTGCAGAGTGTCGAATTTTATCTCTTATTTCTTGCATATTTTCCATATTTATATATTTTTTTATATTCTATATATATATGATATATCAACAATAAGTTAAATTAAACTCACTAATAATAAAGTATAATAAATCGTAAACACACCTGAATATAATTACAAAATTATGGCAAAGATAACAAATTTAAATTCTATACAAGTCTTGGATTCAAGAGGCACTCCAACAATCAGAACATTTATAACATTAGATGATAAATATACAGGGATTGCTACAGTACCTTCAGGTGCTAGTACCGGAAAATATGAAGCTGTAGAAATCAGAGATGGAGACATGAATAATTTTCATGGAAAGAGTATTAATAAATGCTTAGATATCATAGATAAAATAGTAAAACCGTCAATTTTAAATCTTGATTTTAAATCTTTAAAAGAATTTGATGAATTATTGTTATCCTTAGATAGTACTATGAATAAATCGAACTTAGGGGGGAATACAATTTTGTCTCTTTCTATGTCTTATTGCAAAGCTCTTGCCAAGTCACAAAATCTAGAATTATACGAATTTTTTGATCCAAGCACTGAAAATTATAATTCTCCTGTTCCTCTGATGAATATATTGAATGGAGGTAAACACGCTTCTTTATCAAGTGATTTTCAGGAATATATGATTATGCCAATTGGTTTTGAAACTTACGCTGAAGCAATAAACTGTTGCGTTAAAATCTATTGGACTCTTAAATCATTTCTTAGTTCAAAAGGAAATTCAACTAGTGTAGGAGATGAAGGAGGTTTTGTTTCTCCATACGATGACAATGAAGAACCTTTAAAACTCATACTCAAATGTATTGAAAAATCAGGATATATCCCTGGTGATGAAGTTATGATAGGTTTAGATGTTGCTGCATCAGAATTATTTGAAAAAAACAAATACAAAGTAAGAATTTCAAAATCAAAAAATCAATTTATTTCAAAAGATGAATTATTAGAATTTTATATTAATTTAACAAAAAATTATCCAATATTAAGTATAGAGGATCCTTTTGATCAGGATGATTGGGAATATTGGAATAAAATAAACAAAGAATTAGGAAATAGTGTGCAAATAGTGGGTGATGATTTACTTGTAACCTCTTTATCAAAAATTAAAAAATCTATAGATGAAGAATCTTGTAATACAGTGTTAATTAAACCAAATCAAATAGGTACAATTACAGAAACATTAAGTGCTATTGATCTTGCTCATTCAAATAATATGAATACTATCATTAGCCACAGATCAGGAGATACAGAAGATCCTTTTATTGCTGATCTTGCTGTTGGTACAAAGTCAACACAGATAAAATCTGGAGCTCCTTCAAGATCTGAAAGAACATCAAAATATAACAGAATAAGCGAAATTCAAATGTTAGACAAAAACATAAAATATATTGGAGAAAAATCAATCATTCTATAAAGGAGTCGACATGAAAACTAAAATAGGTATTAACGGTTTTGGAAGAATAGGAAGAAATGTTTTTAAAGCAATTCTCAAATATCATCCATCACTTGAAGTTGTCGCTATAAATGATCATTCAAGCTCAGAAACAAAAGCTCATCTACTAAAATACGATAGTATATACGGTATCTTTGAGAAAGACGTCAAATCAGATGATGAAAATTTAATTGTTGATGGGAAAAAAATAAAATGGAGCTCTCATCCTAGCCCTGATAAAATTGACTGGAAATCTTCAGAAGTAGATATTGTAATAGAATCTTCGGGACGATTCAGATCAGCAAAAGATACTTTAGGTCATTTAAATGGAGGAGCAAAAAAAGTAATTATTTCCTCTCCCGCAAAAAATGATGACATCACAATGGTTTTAGGGGTAAATGAATCAGAATATAATCCCAACCAACACAATATTTTATCTAACGCTTCTTGCACGACTAATTGCGTAGCTCCCATGGTAAAAGTATTAAACGATAATTTTGGATTCAAATCTGGATTGATGTCAACTATACATTCAGTAACTAATGATCAATCAATATTAGATAGTGGTCATAAAGATTTGAGAAGAGCGAGAGCAGCTGGTATGAATATTATTCCCACAACAACAGGAGCAGCAAAGGCTGTGGGAGAAATAATTCCAGATATAAAAGGTAAAATCAATGGATTAGCATTTAGAGTCCCTACTTTATATGTTTCATGCGTAGATTTAGTTTGCACATTAGATAACGAAGTTACAAAAGAAAAAATCAATGCAGCTTTTACCAAGGAATCTAAAGGGAAATTACAAAATATACTAGATGTATGTGATGAGCCACTAGTAAGTGTTGATTTTAAACAAAATGCTTCAAGTTGTATTATAGACTCACTTTCGACAGAAGTTATCAATGGTAATATGGTCAAAGTTGTAGCATGGTATGACAACGAATGGGGATACAGTTGCAGAACTGCAGATATGGTTTCTTACGTAACTAATGCAGAATTATAATATGTATAGAATTTTTAAATTTTATATGTTAGATTAATATTAAATTATCGTTGTGAATGATAGGCTAGGCGACTGGGCCATTAATCCTATCTGGCAACCTGAATGTAAAGGTGCCCCAGATCATACGTGACCTATACGGAGGTAAACATTATAGTTAAATCTCTCCAAATAGGGGAGATTTTTTTTATGGAGATTAAATGGCAAGTAAAAATAAAGATATTACAATATTTCAAAAAATGACAGAATTATCTGTGAAGCATAATTCTATCAATTTAGGACAAGGATTCCCTGATGAAGATGGGCCAAGCGATATCATCGACAAAGCCGCAGAGTCTCTTAATAAAATAAGTAATCAATATCCCCCAATGAGAGGGTTAGAAAGTTTAAGAAAAAATATATCCAATCATATCGAAAATCATTATAAAATCTCAACAAATTGGGAATCTGAAATAATGATAACCAACGGTGCAACAGAAGCTCTTGCGTCATCAATATTAGCTCTAACCAAACCTAAAGATGAAGTTATAATATTCGAACCTGCATATGACTCTTACAAACCAATTGTAGAAAAAGCTGGCGGAATAGCTATATGCATTCCTTTAACTCCTCCTAATTGGGAAATATCTTATGAACAAATTAATAAATATATTAATTCAAAAAGTAAATTAATTATTTTA
>MDTC01029605.1_pt1 | contig 16543 bp, 11 predicted proteins | sample 811181 | NCBI WGS metagenome assembly MDTC01 (sample SAMN05326644, study PRJNA326480) | marine metagenome | isolation source: seawater | place: Pacific Ocean: North | collected 2011
CTAATCTAAGATCTCTGATAATTTCTATTCTTTCAAGTGTATCGATGTCTGAATGTAAATATTTTACCTTTATACTATTTTCTTTTAAATAGTCGGTAATATTTTCTGCCATTTTCTTTGTCAAAGTGGTTACTAAGACTCTAAAATTATCTTTTACTGTTTTTTTTATTTCTCCTAACAGATCATCAATTTGATTTTTTGCACTTCTTAATTCACAATTTGGATCTACTAAGCCTGTGGGTCTAATAACCTGCTCGGTAAAAACCCCACATGTTTTTTCTAATTCCCAAGGCCCAGGAGTAGCAGATACCATTATAGTATTAGGTCTCATTAAATCCCATTCTTCAAATTTTAAAGGTCTATTATCTTTGCAGGAGGGGAGACGAAATCCATGCTCTGATAAGGTATTTTTTCTATTAGCGTCGCCTCTATACATACCACCTATTTGAGGTATTGCCACATGACTTTCGTCTACAAATAGAAGACTGTCTTCGGGAAAATATTCAAACAAAGTTGGAGGAGGCTCTCCAGGATTTCTACCGGACAAGTATCTTGAATAATTTTCTATTCCTTGACACATGCCAGTAGTCTTAAGCATTTCGAGATCATACTTTGTTCTTTGTTCAAGTCTTTGCATTTCCAATAATTTATTTTGCTTTCTTAGTTCATCAATTCTTTTAATTAAATCATTTTCTATCTCTATCATTGCTTGATCAAGCGTAGGCTTAGATGTTATATAATGGCTGTTAGCATAAATCTTAATCTTATTTAATAAAGATAATTTTTTTCCTGTTAAGAAATCTATTTCGTAGATAGACTCAATATTATCTCCAAACATTTCTATACGCCAAGCAGAAGACTCTAAATGGGCTGGAAAAATTTCAACTATATCTCCTCTTAATCTAAATGTGCCTCTAATAAAGTTATGATCATTTCTCTTATACTGCAAAGTAACAAATTGCTTAACAATTTCATCTCTGGAAATCTGTTGATTTTTAAAAAGGGATAGTATCATTTTAGAATAGGTTTCAACAGGCCCTAGCCCGTAAATACAAGAAACCGAGGCAACTATGATAACATCATTTCTCTCAAACAAGGATCTAGTAGCCGAATGTCTCATTCTATCAATATGCTCATTGATTGATGCATCTTTTTCTATAAAGGTATCAGTTCTTGGAACATAAGCTTCAGGCTGATAATAATCATAGTATGAAACAAAATATTCAACAGCATTATTTGGGAATAAGACTTTCATCTCTCCATATAGCTGAGCAGCTAGAGTTTTATTTGGAGCCATTATTAAAGAAGGTTTTTGAATATTATTAATAACATTTGCGATTGTGAATGTTTTTCCTGAACCAGTGACTCCTAACAGAACTTGATTACTTTCCTGGCTCTTTAATCCAATACATAATTCCTCAATAGCATTTATTTGATCTCCAGATGGTTTCATTTCTGTTTCTAATTCAAAACGTTTTTTATTTACATTAGGAAATAAATCCTTTACTACATCTTTACTAAGTTTAAGCATTCCAACCTATTTTTTTTACATAATCCTCTATTCTTTTTAGAGCTAATCTTATATTTGTCTCAGAATTGGCATAAGAAAATCTCAAATATCCTTCACCAAACCTTCCAAAGCTATTGCCAGAAACTGCAGCAACCCCTATTTTATTAAGTAAAATATTTTCCATTTGATCTGATTTCAACCCTGTTTTTTTAATTGATGGAAATAAATAGAATGCACCCTTACTCTCTCCACACTCAAATCCATTTATTTGGTTAAGATGTTTAATCATAATTTTCCTCCTTTTGTCAAATTCTGATATCATGTATTCAACAGAATTTTGAGGGCCTTGTAATGCTGCAATAGCAGCAAATTGAGTAGAGGTATTTGTGCAAGAAAAGGAATTAATGTTCATCTGTTCCGCAATTTTTGCATATTTATTAGGCCAAATACCGTATCCTATTCTCCAGCCAGTCATAGCATAAGTTTTAGACCATCCATCTAACACTATCACCCTATTTCTAATTTGAGGATATTCTAGCAAGGATATAAAATTAGCCTCATCATAGGTTATTCTACTATAAATTTCATCAGAGAGAATTTTTATTTTAGGATATTTTTCTAAAATTAAAACAAGTCTATCAAGATCATTTTTAGATATAATTCCACCAGTAGGATTAGAGGGAAAATTAATTATAATTAATGATGTTTTAGAATTTATATAATCTTCAAATTTATCAAAGTTTATTTGAAAATTATTGGCTATATCTAATTTAATAGGTATTCCTTTAGCTCCAGAATAATTTATTACACTTTCATAAATAGGAAAGCCTGGATTAGGATAAATAATCTCTTTTCCTTTACCTCCAAACATTAAAATAGCATGCCACATAGTCACTTTACCACCAGGCACAACAACAACATTTTCTGGATCTATCGTAACCTTTCTTCTATAATAAATTTCTTTTGCTACTGCCTCTCTTAGTCTTAAAATTCCTTTACCCTGAGTATAACCATGTTCTCCATCCTTGAGAGCTTTGATTGCAGCATCAACTATGTGCTCTGGAGTTTTAAAGTCAGGTTGTCCTATTCCCAAGTTTATTATACTTTTTCCCTCATCTTGCAGCTTTTGTGCTTTCGCAAGAAGTATAAATGCATTTTCAGTTCCTAGTTTTTTGATATTAGGATTAATTTTTTTCTCCTTAATTATTTTAAATCTTTTAAAAAAGATATACTATTAATAGCAAATAAATAATTTATTATGAAACATAATTTTATATCTAATAGGGTTAATAGTATAAAACCATCTCCTACTATTGCAGTAACATCAAAGGCCAGAGAGCTTAAGAAAGAAGGAAAAGATATTATAGGATTAGGAGCAGGAGAACCAGACTTTGATACTCCATTACATATTAAGGATGCTGCTATACAAGCTATCAAAAGTGGCAAAACTAAATATACGGCTGTAGATGGCATTCCAGAATTAAAAGAGGCCATTTGTAAGAAGTTCTCAAGAGATAATCAAATCAGTTATGAAACTGATCAAATATCTGTAGGTACTGGAGGAAAACAGGTTTTATTTAATGCTCTATTGGCAACTTTAAATAAGGGAGACGAGGTAATTATTCCTGCTCCCTATTGGGTGTCTTATCCTGACATGGTGGTTTTAGCAGAGGGAGTACCAGTAATAATTGAAACAAATTATGATAATAATTTTAAAGTTAATCCAGAACAAATCAAAAAAGCAATCACTGATAAAACGAAATGGATTGTAATTAATTCGCCTTCTAATCCTACAGGAACTTGTTATTCTACTGCTGAACTAAATGAGATTGGTAAGATTTTGGAAGAATATCCTAAAGTAGGCTTTATATCAGATGATATTTATGAAAAAATTGTATATGACAATTTCAAGTTTACGACCCTTGCGACAGTAAAACCTGAATACAAGAACAGAATTCTAACGGTAAACGGAGTATCAAAAGCTTATTCTATGACTGGTTGGCGAATAGGTTATGCAGCATCATCGAAAGAAATAATCCAATCTATGGCTAAAATACAATCGCAGTCTACTACAAATCCTAGTTCAATATCACAGTATGCAGCAGTGGAGGCCCTTTCAGGAGAAGAAGAATTTATATATAAAAATAATCAAATTTTCAGGAGAAGACGAGATCTGATATCTGATATAATTAATCAATGCCAAGGATTAAGTGTTAACAAACCTGAGGGTGCTTTTTATATCTTTCCTTCATGCATAAATTTAATAGGAAGCAAGACAATAAAAGGAAAAGTATTAAAAGATGATGCAGAGTTTTGTGAATATTTAATTGATGAAGTTGGAGTGGCAGCTGTTCCTGGCATAGCTTTTGGAAAAAAAGGCTACTTTAGAATATCTTATGCAACCTCTGATAAACTTTTGGAAGAGGCTGGCATGAGAATTAAAAATGCATGCGAAAGACTAGCTTAACTTATGATATCTTAAACTTTTTTCTTATCTTAGAAATACACTTTTTTAATTTTCTATTCTTATTTACTAGAAAAATGAATGCTAAAGAATTAAAGTGATTTAGTCTAACATCTTAATTTAAAGGTGGCCTACACCACAATCTGTAAAGTATTAGTATAATCTATTTTTACTTGATGAGGATTAACTAAGAATAAACTTCTCAAAATCGATTTTTCTAGATTTTATAAAATATTTTGATTCTTATAACCTTCATAAGCATTGAAGACCTTAGTATAAATTATTTTATCGTCCAAAATTATTAGTTTTTTTCTTCCTTTAATTGAACTGATGAAAAAAACCAAAAATAAAATATTAATAATGGAAGTATTTTCATAATTAAATATAATTTACATATGAATTTAATCAAAAATAAATTTTTAAATTTTAAAGAAAGTAAAGTTACTGATAAGAAATTTTTTTTAAATAGAAGAAAATTTATTCTAGGTTTAGCAGGATCAACTTATTTTGCCAATAATTTACATTCTTTTTCAAAAAATATTGAAAATACATTTGATGATGTTGTAGATAGAAAAATTACTAGTTATGAAAAATTAACCAAGTATAATAATTTTTTTGAGTTTGGTACCAGTAAGCAAATTTGGAAACAAGCTAAAAAATTAAAAACTGATAATTGGAACATAAAAATAAGTGGATCAAATAGTTATAGCAGTGAAATTATCCTTGAAGATATTTTAAATAAGATTGATCTTGAAGAAAGAATTTATAAGTTTAGATGTGTTGAAGCTTGGTCTATGATAGTCCCATGGAAAGGTTTTGAATTAGCCAAATTGATAAAAATTCTAGACCCAGCTCTAGATACTAAGTATGTGGAATTTGAAACCTTTTTTAGGCCTGAAGAGGCTGACAATCAAAAACAAAATTGGTATCCATGGCCTTACAGGGAAATTATAACTATCCAAGAAGCAATGCACCCACTGGCATTTATAGCAACAGGTGTTTATGGGGAGAGGCTTCCCAACCAAAACGGGGCCCCACTGAGATTAGTCCTGCCTTGGAAATACGGATTTAAATCTATAAAATCCATTAAAAAGATTAAATTTACTAACTCTAGAACAAATTCGTTTTGGGAAACAATAGCACCAAAAGAGTATGGATTTTGGGCTAATGTAAACCCAAGAGTTCCACATAGAAGATGGAGCCAAGAATTTGAAACTGATATAGAAACAGGAAATAAATATCCTACCCAATTGTTTAATGGTTACGAAGAATGGGTTTCACAGCTATATGCAGAATTAACAAATGACTCAATTTTTTATTAGTGATAAAAATTTTTCAGCTTCTAAAGCTGCCATACAACCAAATCCGGCTGCAGTTACTGCTTGTCTGTAAGTTTTATCATGTACATCTCCTGCCGCAAATACTCCAGGAATATTTGTAAAAATTTGATTTTTGGTTCTAATATAACCTTCCTCATCTAATTCTAATTGATTTAAAAATAAACTTGTATTAGGTTTATGACCAATTGCAATAAAAATTCCATCAACCTCTAGATAATCTGATGATAAGTTTTTTAGGTTTTTTAATTTTAAGGATTTAACTTTTTTTGGATTATGATCTCCTACAATTTCAGAAACTACGCTATCCCATACAATTTTTATTTTTTTGTTTTTAAATAGTCTATTTTGAAGTACTTTCTCAGCTCTTAGTTGATCCCTTCTATGGATAAGTATAACTTGACTAGCAAATTTGGTAAGATAAATAGCCTCTTCTACAGCCGTATTACCTCCTCCAATAACAGCTACTTTTTTATTTTTAAAAAAAAATGCGTCACATGTAGCGCATGCTGAAACTCCATAACCAGTGAACTCCTTTTCTGATTTTAGTCCTAACCATTTAGCACTAGCACCAGTAGAAATAATTACACTCTTTGCAAAAAAAACTTTATTACTGGATGTAACTAACTTGTATGGTTCTACATTAAAATCAACTTCTGAAATATTTTCTTCATATACTTCGCACCCTACTTCTTTTACTTGATTAATCATTTGTTCCATTAGCCACGGACCTTGTATAGGATTTGCAAATCCAGGATAGTTTTCTACATCTGTCGTTATTGTAAGTTGGCCTCCTGGTTGGCTACCGTGGACTAATATTGGATTTAAATCTGCCCTAGCAGCATAAATTGCGGAGGTACAACCTGCTGGGCCTGATCCTAAAATAATTAAGTTAGTATTAATTTTTTTCATTTTCTAGACTTCTTTTTATTTCTAAAGCAATTTTTTCTGAGGTTCTTAATGTTTTTAATATAGTACACTTATGCCCCAAGGTCTCAAATGAAAAAGCATATTTTTCCCTTATAAGGTTCTCACAAAATCTAATATTCTTTTTTGAACAAAAACTATCATTATAATAAATTCTTACTGGTTTATATGTTTCACATGCATCACTTAACATTGACATAGAGTCTCCTGTAGCAATTATTTCATCAGCTATACTCAAAAATTTATGATATGGGTTTTCACAGCTTGACTTATTAGGGTGAAAAACTTCTTTGATAATTTTTAGTGTATTTTTCATTTTATCAACTTCTTCAATAATTTCTTTAGATGATCGTCTACTTGTACTAATCAATATAGTAGCTTTGTTATTTAATTTGGAAGTAACTTTATATATCAATTCTTTAACTTCATTTCTAGAAAGCTTATATTTTCCATGATCACCACCTATTAACAAAAAAAATACAGGTTTAACATAATCGTGGTTTTTTATTTTTTTTAACTCAACATTACTAGGAGATCCTAAAAATTTTCTTATAAATTTACTTTTCTTTACACTATCATGATTTGGAGTAAAGATAAGATTGAAATTTTTTTTAAATAAAGTAAATCTTGGATACATTAAATGGACACAAAAAGGTCTAAATTTAAATTTTTTTTTTAGAGCTAACGCAATTGTTGCAGTACGTCTGCCACAAGATATTATTAAATCAGGATAAGGTTCTTTGATTAGATATTTAATAGAACACACATGGAGGTTATTATTAAAAATTTGAAAAAAAAAGTTTGGAAGAAAAGCTAGAAAATTATATTTAATTTCAACTGCTTTGTATTTAAAGTTTAATTTTGATAAAATTCCAAGAATTTGATTCCTATGACCAGTTCTATTGTCTAATAATGCCCAAACAATTTTTGAATTTTCCATATAGATTAAATGAACTCTATATTTTCAACTTCATATTCTTTAGATCCTCCTGGCGAAGAAACTTCTACTAAGTCATCTATCTTTTTTCCTAATAATGCCCTAGCTAAGGGAGACGAAACTGAAATTTTTCCATTTTCTACATCTGCTTCTTCTGTTCCAACTATTTGATAAATCATATTCTTTCTTTTTCCAACTATCCCTAAAGTAACAGTCGCTCCAAAAATGATTTTATCTCCAGATAATACTTCTGTGTTTATTACCTCTGCTCTACTAATTTTATTTTCTAAATCAGCAATTCTTCCTTCTATAAAGCTTTGCTTTTCTTTTGCAGCATGGTATTCAGCATTTTCTGATAGGTCGCCATGTGCTCTAGCCTCAGCTATTGCTTTAATAACATTAGGTCTTTCAGACGATTTGAGAAACTTTAACTCTGTTTCTAATTTTTTAAAACCTTTACTAGTAATAGGAAATTTCTCCATTAATTTTCTCCGATTTTTATTTCTTAAAGAGACTTTTATATGAAAATATTAATAAGATTGCAACGATTTTATGCTACTATTAGAAGATTTTAATTTTTTAATTGCTAAAATAACAGCATTACAACCTGAAATCGTCGTATAGTAAGGAATATTAGATAATAATGCTGCTTCCCTTAAGGAAAAACTATCAGAAATAGATTTACTACCTTCTGTTGTATTAAATATCATTCCAATCTTATTATTTTTTATCAAGTCTACTATATGAGGTCTTCCTTCCCTAACTTTATTTACTACAGTTACATTTAATCCTAAAAGTTTTAGAAACTCTCCCGTTCCTTTGGTGCAGACAATTTTATATCCAAATTTAATTAATCTTATACAAATTTCAGAAATTAACTTCTTATCTTTATCTTTAACTGATATAAATACATTTCCTTCTAAAGGTATAGAAGTACCAGTAGCGGTTTGAGATTTAGCAAAAGCATGTCCAAAGTTATTATCTAGTCCCATTACCTCACCAGTAGATTTCATTTCTGGCCCTAATAATACATCCACGCCTTTAAACCTTTTAAAAGGAAAAACAGCTTCTTTTACAGCTACTTTATTATTATTTCTCCAAGGAAGAAGATTGGACTTTTTAAGTTTTTTTCCTATCATACATTTTGCTGCAACTTTTGCTATTGCATTTCCCGTGGCTTTTGCAACAAAAGGAACTGTTCTACTGGCTCTAGGATTAACTTCTAATATGAATATCTCCTGTTTTGACTTACTTTTTTTAATAGCAAACTGAATATTTAGTAGTCCTACTACTTTAAGTTTTTTTGCGATTAATATTGTTTGTTTTTCTATTTTTCCAATAGTTTTCTCATCTAATGAATAAGGAGGTAGTGAGCATGCTGAGTCTCCAGAATGTATCCCAGCCTCTTCTATGTGCTCCATTATACCTGCTATAAAAACATTTTCTCCGTCTGAAATCGCATCGACGTCAACTTCAACTGCATCGTTTAAAAATTTATCAATTAAAATAGGATTTTTATTGAAAAAAATAGTAAGTTGACTCAAGTAGTTTTTAAGTTCATTTTCTTCATAAACTATTTGCATTGCTCGACCTCCTAAAACATAAGAAGGTCTTACAATAATAGGATAACCTATTTTATTAGCTATTTTTATAGCTTGAGCTTGATTTTTCGCGGTTCCATTATTGGGCTGTTTTAATTTATTTTTTAATAAAAATTTTTTAAATCTCTCTCTATCTTCAGCTAGATCAATCGAGTCAGGCGAAGTACCAATTATTGGTATTTTATGCTTTTCAAGAAGTTTGCATAATTTTAATGGCGTTTGTCCTCCATATTGTATTATTAAGCCTAGAAGCTTTCCACTTGACATCTCTACTTTCACGATTTCTAAGATATCTTCAAGCGTAAGTGGTTCAAAATAGAGTTTATCAGAGGTATCATAGTCAGTGGAGACTGTTTCTGGATTGCAATTGATCATAATAGTTTCAATTTTTTCTTCTGACAATGAGTAAGCAGCGTGAACACAACAATAATCAAATTCTATTCCCTGCCCAATACGATTTGGCCCACCACCTAAAATTATAACTTTTTTTTTGTTAGATATATAATTTTCATTATAATTTTCTAAATCATAATTAGGAACTTCATAAGAAGAATATAAGTATGATGTTTTTGTGGCAAACTCTCCAGCACAAGTGTCAACCTTATAAAAAGAGGGAGATAAATTATATTTTTTCCGTAGACTTAAAATCTTATTTTCAGAGACTGACAATATTTTTGAAATTTTACAGTCAGAGAATCCTGCAAGTTTCAATTCTTCTAAAAAATCCTTATAAAGAGGTAATTTTAAATCTTTCAATTTTATTTCTAAATTAATAATTTCACCAATTCTCTTAATAAACCATATATCTATTTTAGATGCTTCATAGATTTCGTCTATTGATAAGCCTTCTCTAATTGCCTGTCCCAAATATAATACTCTATCTGGAGTAGGGATTGATAGTTTAGAAAGAATAAAATCTTTTTTATTAAAGTCTTCTATCTTTATTTCATCTAAACCATCTAGTCCAGTCTCCAATGATCTTAAAGCTTTTTGCAAACTTTGATGAAAGTTTCTTCCAATTGCCATTACTTCTCCTACAGACTTCATAGACGAAGTAAGGTTATTCGTTGCTCCTGGAAATTTTTCAAATGTAAACCTAGGTATCTTAGTTACAACATAGTCTATACTCGGTTCAAATGATGCAGGTGTAACAGAGGTGATCTCATTGCTAATTTCATCTAATGAATAGCCTACTGCCAATCTAGCTGCTACTTTTGCTATGGGAAACCCTGTCGCTTTTGAGGCTAAAGCAGAAGATCTAGATACTCTAGGATTCATTTCAATCACAACCATTTTCCCAGACCTAGGGTCAATTGCAAATTGGACATTAGATCCTCCTGTCTCAACTCCAATTTCCCTCAAAACTGCCAGAGAAGCGTTTCTCATTTTTTGATATTCTTTATCAGTTAGCGTTAAAGCTGGAGCTACTGTTATTGAGTCGCCAGTATGAACGCCCATGGGGTCTATATTTTCAATAGAGCAAATAATAATAGCATTATTTTTCTTATCTCTTACCACTTCCATTTCATACTCTTTCCATCCTAAAACTGATTCTTCGACTAATACTGTGTTTTCAGGTGAGGCCTCTAAACCTGATGATAAGATTTGCTGAAACTCTTCTAGATTGTAAGCAATTCCACCTCCGGTACCACCTAAAGTAAAAGAGGGTCTAATAATTACGGGTAGCTCAAGTTTACTTAATACTTCCAATCCTTTCTTAACAGTGGACACTTGATAACTTTTTGGTGTATTAAGTCCAATTTTTTTCATTGCTTTACAAAACATTTCTCTGTCTTCAGCTTTTATTATCGACTCCATAGAGGCCCCTATTAATTCAACATTATTTCTTTGAAGTACTTTTTTTTGTACTAGAGACATTGCTAAATTTAAAGCTGTTTGCCCGCCCATAGTGGGTAATAATGCATCCGGCTTTTCTTTTTTGATAATTTTTTCTAAGGTATTAGTTGTCAAAGGTTCAATGTAAGTAGAATCAGCAAACTCTGGATCAGTCATTATTGTAGCTGGATTAGAATTGACTAATATTACTTTGTAGCCTTCTTCTTTTAGTACCTTACAAGCTTGAGAGCCAGAGTAATCAAACTCACAGGCTTGTCCTATAACTATAGGGCCCGCACCTAAAACTAAAATAGATTTAATATCTTTTCTTTTTGGCATATGAACTATTGTTTAAAACCATATCTTTAAATTTTTCAAAAAGATACCTGGAATCATGTGGGCCGGGCGAAGACTCAGGATGGTACTGCACACCAAAAAAAGGACAGTTTTTATGTTCTATCCCCTGAATAACCTCATCAAATAAAGAGTAATGTGAAATTTTTATTGAAGCAGGCAAACTTTTTGCGTCTATTGCAAATCCATGGTTTTGGCTTGTAATTTCAATAATACCATTGCTGTTATTCTTCACGGGCTGATTAACTCCATGATGCCCGTGGTGCATTTTAATAGTTTTGGCGTTCAGAGCTAAACCTAAAAGTTGATGCCCCAAACAAATTCCAAAGATAGGTATTTTAATTTTTATAAGCTTCTTTATAGTTTTTAATACGTTTGCAGCAGTTGCTAATGGGTCACCTGGTCCATTGGAAAGAAATATTCCAGAAGGTTTATATTTCATAATTTTTTCAAAGTTATAATTACTAGGCACAACGGTTACCTCAAATCCTACTGAGTTAAGCAAATTCAAAATATTTTTTTTACATCCAAAATCAATGGCTACAATTTTAATTTTATTTTTTCTATTTTTCTTCATAGCATATGAATATGGCTTTGTAGTAGTTACTTTTGATGCTAAATCATTATTAATTATACCATTCCAATTTTTTAGCTTTTTTATAATTTCAGAATAAATGATATTTTTTTTTAAGTTACTTATAATCACGGCTCTTAAAGCACCTTTTTCCCTTAAACTAATAGTTAATTTTCTAGTATTAAGGTTAGTTATTCCTATAACCTTATTTGCTTTTAACCAATTATTAAGATTACTGGATCCTCTCCAGCTTGAAAAATCGTTGGAAACACTCTTGAATATAACTCCATTAAGATGAATTTTCTTGGACTCAAGGTCTTCAGTATTTGTACCAGTTATACCAATATGGGGAAAGGTAAACATTAAAATTTGGGAGGCATAAGAAGGATCACTAATAGCTTCTTGATAACCAGTCATAGCAGTATTAAAACAAAGTTCTCCGATGCTAAAACCCCTAATGCCTATTGACTTTCCGTAGTAGATATCACCATTCTCTAATATTAATACAGCATCTTCACTGTTATTAATTTTAATATTATTCAACATTTTATAGACTATTAATTAACACTAACTATAATGCAATAATTATATACAAAAAACTTTTATTTATTATTTTAATATACTTTAACTTTTAAAATCTATTATGCTAGCAGAAAAAATAAAGGATGATCTAACAAAGTTTCTTAAAGCAGGAGATAAGCCTAAAATTTCGCTTACAAGATTACTGCTTGCGGCAGTAAAAGATAAAGAAATATCTTTAAGAACTAGCAGTAGTGATGAAGATAATACAATTACTGATGCCGTGGTCATGGACATTATAAAAAAAATGATAAAGCAAAGAAATTTAGCTATTGAAACATTCAAATCAGCAAATAGACTGGATTTAGCAGAAAAAGAACAAATTGAGGCAGACCTTTTAAGCGTTTACCTACCAAAACAATTAACTGAGAAAGAGTTAGAGCAGATAATTTTTGGTATCATTAATGAAACAAAATCCGAATCTATTAGGGACATGAGTAAGGTCATGAAAGAACTCAAAGCAAAATATGGAGAAAAATGTGATTTTCAAATAGCTAGTAGAATTGTTAAGGAAAAACTATCTAATAATGAAAAATAAAATTGATTATGTTCAAATTATTAAAGACAAAATTGATATTGTCGATATGTTGTCCAGAGAGCTTAATCTCATAAAAGCAGGAGACAATTACAAAGCACTTTGTCCTTTTCATGAAGAAAAGACTCCATCATTTACTGTAAATACTAAGAAACAAAATTACGTATGTTATGGTTGTGGTAAAAATGGTGATATTTTTTCTTATGTGATGGAAAAGTATAAGATAAATTTTAAGGAAGCTTTAGAAAAACTAGCTAAAGATGCTAATGTCAAACTTGATGCAACCCTTTATAATAGTTCAAAAGGTACTTACAGTAATTCTAAATATTATTTCAAAGTTATGAATGATATAGCCTTGTACTACAATTCTAATTTAAAAAAATTTCTTGCAAATAACAACATTAGCTTTTTAGAAAAGAAAAAAATCACAGACGAAAAAATAGAAAAATATAATTTAGGCTTATCAGATAATTCAGATAAATTGGAAAAGTTTCTGGCAAAAATGTCTGTGAGTTTAGATTATTTAATAGAAAATAATATTTTTAAAATTAATAAATTTGAAAAAAAATTTGATTTATTTACGAATAGAATAATGTTTCCAATTAAAGACAGATTTGAAAATACTATTGCCTTTGGAGGAAGAACTTTATCAAAAGAAAAACCAAAATATATTAATAGCTGGGAAAATAGATTCTTTAAGAAAAGAATGACTTTATACAATCTTCCTAGTTTAAATAGAATAAAAAAAAGATCTGAAGAGGTTTATATTGTTGAGGGTTACACAGATGTTATAGCAATGGAGTCTAAAGGCATGAAAGCAATAGCACCATTAGGAACCTCATTATCTATTGACCAATTCAAATTAATATGGAAGTTTGTTAATGAACCTACTCTTCTAATGGATGGTGATGAGGCAGGAATAAATGCCTCTTCAAGGGCATTAGACTTAGTTCTTCCAGAATTGCAGGGTGAAAATTCATTAAATTTTATTTTTTTAAAAGATGGAAAAGATCCCGATGACATCATAAATAATTCTAACAGTGATAATTCATTCTTTAATCTTATAAATAACAAACATAGTTTTATAGAAACACTGATTATATTTTGTGGTGCCGAAAAACAATTAAATTCACCGGAAAGAATAATAAACTTTAAAAATAAAATATTTGAAAAAATAAAATTTATAAATGATAGAGATATTAGAGAACTATACAGATCCTTTATTTTAAATAGAATAAAAAGCATATCAAAGAAACAAATAAATCACTTTGGTAATTCTTTTAACTCGTCAAGAAAAGACTTTTACTTTACTAATCTTGCAAAAAATAAGAAAGCAGAAAACTTTATTATTCGCAGAGAAAGATCAATTGTGTCAGCAATGCTGAATAACCTAAAATTACTAAAACAAAATGATGAAATTTTAGCTAAAGTTCAACTTAGCAACCCTGAACTTGAAGAATTAAGAAATAAAATTATTGATATTATCACAACTGAAAAAATTTTAAGATCGGATGATTTAAAATATTCTTTATTAGATAAGGGCTATGAGATTATGTTAAAGAAGCACTTCCAAACAAAAGATTGTATTAAATTTGATCTAGTTGAAGAATATGCTAAAGAAAGTAGCGATATAAAATATGCAACTGAAACATTGCTGAATATGATAGAAATTCAAGATAAATGGTATCAAAATAAAAATAAATCCTTGTAAAAAAAAAATCAATAGCTATAAAATATTTATGGTAAATACTAAAAAAATTAAAATTACTCAAGAAGAACTCACAGCTAAGACTATCAAGAGAATTTTCAATAGAGGTAAAAGAAAAGGTTACGTCTCTCCTGCTTACATTGAAAAAACGGTTAAAGGTAAAAACATACCAAGTGAGTCTGTTGAAGCTCTGTTAGAAGACTTTAAAACTGAGGGAATAAAGCTGATGGATGATGAACAAGCTGCCTTGGAGCCAGTTGTTAAAAAGAAGAGAGGAAGAAAAAAAGGATCTACTAACAAAAATTCAAAAAAAAATAAAGATGCTGACTCTGAAGACTTAAGTGAAGAAGAAATACTAGGTAAAACAGACGATCCTGTGAGAATGTATCTCCGAGAAATGGGAGGTGTCGAATTATTATCAAGAGATGGGGAAATAGCTATTGCAAAAAGAATCGAAGCTAGTAGATCAGCTATGATGGTTGGAATTTTTGGGTGTCCCTCTTCATTAAAAAAGATTATAGAATGGCATAAAAAAATAGTAAAAAATGAGATGTTACTTAGAGAAATAATAGATTGTGAAAGTACTTACAATCAGACTCCAGAGGGAAAAGCAAATGTTAAAACAGCAGATAATGCACTAATGGCGACATCAGGGAAAGACATCACAATACAAGGTTTTTCTACATTAGATACGTTATCAAAAATAGATCCTAAATTAAACACGGAAGATAAAGCTAATAATAAAGAAACACCAAAAAATATTGAAAGTAAAAAGGATTCTGAAGAAGCAGATGAAGATACTGATTCTGATGAGCAGGATGATGAAGGGTTTCTTTCTCTAACACATCTTGAGGAAATAATAAGACCTACTATCGATAAGGAATTCAAAAGAGTCAAACAGATTAGTAATAATTTCGCTAGAGTTAATAATTATAAAAAAGAAAAAGCAGTAAACGGAACAGAAATCAAAGCGAACGTATACAAAAAAGAAGTAGACTTAGTAAAAGAGCTAATTGATATATTTAGTAGAATAATTTTAAATAATAATGCTATAGAATACCTGATAGATATTGTTTATGGCAAAAATAGAAGATTATTGGCTATTGAAAGAGATCTACTAAAAGTTGCTAGAAAAAGAAATGTAGATTTAAAAATATTTAAAGATGCATTTATAGGCAGAGAAAATGAAAAAAATTGGTTTAGAAAAGTTTCTTATATAAAAGATAAAAATTGGAAAAACTTTTTATTAAAAGATAAGGACATAATTAAAGAGCACATAAATAATTTTAGCATTGTGTCTGAGGACATGGGAATACCTGTGTTTGAGATAAAAATAATTGCAGACAGAATTCAAAGAGGCGAAAGAGAGTGTAATAGGGCTAAACAAGAAATGATAGAAGCTAATCTTAGATTAGTAATCTCCATTGCTAAAAAATACACCAATAGAGGCTTACAGTTTTTAGATCTTATTCAAGAAGGGAATATAGGGCTAATGAAGGCAGTTGATAAATTTGAGTATAGAAGAGGATATAAATTTTCAACTTATGCTACTTGGTGGATAAGACAAGCCATAACTCGTTCAATTGCTGATCAAGCCCGAACTATTAGGATTCCTGTCCATATGATAGAAACGATCAATAAGTTAGTAAGAACTTCCAGACAAATTCTTCATGAAACAGGAAGAGAGCCGTCTCCAGAAGAACTAGGAAAGCATCTAGAAATGCCAATCGATAAAGTAAGAAAAGTAATGAAAATAGCAAAAGAGCCAGTTAGCCTTGAAACACCTATTGGCGATGAGGACGATACCAATTTGGGAGACTTCATTCAAGATGTAAATGCTATAATTCCTCTAGATGCTGCAATTAATACTAACCTTAGAGAAGCTACAACTAAAATTCTATCTTCTTTGACTGCTAGAGAAGAAAGAGTGCTTAGAATGAGATTCGGTATTGGTATGAATAGTGATCATACACTGGAAGAAGTTGGCCAGCAATTTTCTGTAACAAGAGAAAGAATAAGGCAAATAGAAGCAAAAGCATTAAGAAAGCTTAAACATCCTTCAAGATCAAAAAAACTTAGAAGTTTTCTTGATAATTGACAAAGGGCCTGTAGCTCAGTTGGTTAGAGCAAACCGCTCATAACGGTTTGGTCGTAGGTTCGAGTCCTACCGGGCCCACCAAA
>MDTC01127552.1_pt1 | contig 16542 bp, 13 predicted proteins | sample 811181 | NCBI WGS metagenome assembly MDTC01 (sample SAMN05326644, study PRJNA326480) | marine metagenome | isolation source: seawater | place: Pacific Ocean: North | collected 2011
CTAAAAACTATCCTAGATAATCATATCTATTTAGCCTAAACACTTATCTGTAAAAGATCAGCAACGCAAAAAGCCTTTTCTATGCGATGCATCACTAAGACATCTCCTTAAAAGTGTGACAAAAAAAAATATCGCAATCATATAACGCCCCCTAAAAACATCTTAACTTCCTGTTTTTATTATATTATATGTTATCTTTTATTAAAATTAAAGACTGCTACCTGATCCGTCGATAAGAAAAATGACCGTGAACATCACCATCAATGGATTAGACTTTGCTCTTTAAATTCGAACATTACTATCACATCACTATCCTTAGCATAGTCCTATGTTCGTGCGGAGAAAATCAAATAAACGAGAATACCTTCATTAAAAGAACTTACCAACAAAGCGATTCAGAAACGGCAATAACACAAGCACCAGAAGAGGGCGTAAACGTTCCTGATAATATAAGTGGCATCTATCTCGACGCCAAAACAGAAATAAATGGCGACGAAACTAAATTGACCGTTTCCTTGATGAACTCGGAATCAAATACGCTACAAGCACTAGAACCGGATGAGACCGTTTATTGGTCATGGGATAGCCCGGTCGAACCAGTTTCAAATGAAGTCGTCGATAAATCTATATTGATTTTAACTTTTGACACCCCAATCACGGAACAAGAACTTGCTCAGATAGAGATTAAATTAACGTTTAACGACGGCTATAGTAGCTCAGTATCAAGTACGGTAGAAAACATCTTATCCGGTGAAATAGATAGAACCCCCTTTTCGATCTGGAATGACAGTAAATGGATGAACAGTAAGGTCGGAGAAAGCTGTGCAAATGCTTGCAGCAGAAAGGGAACGTCTTTCGATAAAGCCGGCTATACATCGGCCTTCGGAAACCCTTCAACAGATCCTGACAGGAGTTCTTTTAATGACCGATGTCAACAAGCATACTTTGACACCGGCTTATACAGCGGTAGCTTTACCGGTGTAGGCCAGAAATCATCCAGCACAGGGAGTGTTGCTTGTGGCCGTGCAGGTTCAACATCTAAAACCGCTATAGGTCCCGATAACGATGGCAGCTCAATCATATCCGAAGAGTCTACCCACCTGTGCGCATGCCTATAAGATTTATTGCAAATTACTTTACATACTGAAAACAGAAACTAGATTTTTTCCAATCCACATGTGTAAACAAAATAACGAAATAAATTAGAATCGGTAAAATAAATTAGACATACATAAACATAAATCCTAAGGATTGGATATTTTATCCGAACTTAATAAAATATCCATATAAAAGTATCATCATCATATCAATGGTGGGTCAGAGAGGAATGAAAGTCTTAGAATAATTCATTAAGAACGTGAAATCGATACATGGCTATGGTAGCATTATTAAGTTATTTACCTAATTATAACAATTTTTGATAGTGATTAAAAAACCAGCTGAGATGGTAGTTATGAGTCATTTAAACTTATTACCTGCAGAAATAGAGGCAATTTGCAACCTTGCAATCACTTTTAACGAGTCTCCTGCCATTGAAAATAAAACTTTTTCATGGCATCGCCAAGATTACTTTATCAAATGTAGCTTAGATACAGCGCAACAAAAAATGCATGTTGCCGTTGAATACTCAAATCCCAAGTTTCTAGATATCGGCGATGACGAAGCTAGTTTTCTATGGGAGGTAACTTCAACACTACAAACGACATCAGAAAAGCTGGGCTATGTTTACAGCAAGGAACGTATTTAGATCAATAAATAGTTGGGTATTAACTAAACCTAGTGTTTAGGACCATATATAAATATCTGCCAAACCCTTTCTGTTAAATCACATTAGAACGGCCAAAAAACCGCACATCAGTACGAATTCATATTATAAACGACTTAGTTTTATTATTTTCTAAAGTATTATTAGGTGTTTCAAAAATAAGCACTCTTATAATCTAAGATCTTTCTTAACTACCAAACTTTTCATACCGATATTCCCAAAGTCGACCAGGAGAATGCCCGGAGGTTAAGTGGATAGTTCTGACGAATCCCTCGATTCAAATCAAGATCAGAATCAAGTTTGGACAAGTAATAGCGACTTATTTATGGCAGTTGCTGTGGTTTTCCTGATGATGTTTGTCTATGCGCTACTAGCTGCCAGCGTAGAAAAAATACATAGCGCTCAAATCGAACAAGAGCAGAAAATGTTGGACAGAGGGCTTATACCAAAAAGACAAAAAGTTCAGCATGATAAAGATGTAAAACAACTCACAGCTTCCATATCCGACATAGATACCCAACAAAAGATATTGGACGATTATCTCAGCAAAGTACAAATGCTATCCAAAACAATTTCAGAACGGAAAAAGACACTGACTCGATTGCAGGAAGGTCACCTTAATAAAAATATCGCACTGCAAAAAGCTAACAAGCTCATACGCTCACAAAGTTTTGAGATTAATTCTCTGGTCAACAATATCCAAGATCTTTCCCTTCAGCTAAATAAGGCGGAAAACCAAAACCAAAACAAATCGGAAAAAATACAGAAGATGAATAAACATGCGAAAATGCAAGACGAAAAAATAGCAATGTTGAAAACAATTACTGACAGTAAAGAGAAGGACATAAAAAAGCTGCAACAGAATGTACTCGTGAGAGAACAAAGCCTAGATAACAAAGAACGGGTTGTGGAAGCTAAGGATGCTTTTATCTCTAAACTAAAAGCTACCATTGAAGCAAACGATAAAAAGATCGCTGGCCTAAACAGTAATATTAAAAGCCAAAAAGACAAACTATATGAACAGAATCAGACGAATAAGAAATTAGACAATAACATTAAAAATTACCAAGAAAAGCTTAGCAAAAGTAATCAAGCCAACCAAAATCTAGGCAAAGAGCTCAATGAACAAAAGGCGCTTAACGGCACAATCAAAACAGAACTGACCTCCGTGGGGAAAAGTTTGTCTGCTTCTAGATCACAACTCGAAGCTTTTGGTAAGAAAGAAAACTTATTTGATAAGGAAATGATGATCCTTAAAAAGAAAAACCAAGAACTCAAGAAAATGGTTAACACAGAAAAGAAGAAGACAGAGCAAGCAGAAGTTAAACTGACTCATACAGAGAAAAAAGCATTCACAGAAAAACAACAACTTAAGCAAACCCAGCAAAAAATGAAAAAGCAAGCTGCTTACAAAGAACGAGAAATCAAAAAGTTAAAAAATCAAGCTTATCATAAGGAGCTCCGGAAGGTTATCGCCAGTAATATGGCTGTTCGCTTTAAGGATCTAGGCATTGATGTGGCTTTGGACCGAAAAACGGGTAAGATTTTTCTTCGATCAGACCAGAGTTATCTATTTGCAAATGACAGCTTTACCGTTCAAGAGGACATGCAATTAAAGTTAAAAAAGCTAATACCGGTTTATGCCGAAGAATTGCTGAGTAACCCCAAAATTAGTCCGCTTATCACTGATATTAATATTGTTGGACATGCCTCTCCCAGATTCGAAGGCAAACCAGTTGACCCGATCAAAGCGGATAGCAGAGCCTACCGTTTCAACATGCGACTAAGTATCAACCGAGCTAATGCAGTAGCCAATCATATATTTCACCGCCAGTTTGGAGAGTTCAGTAACAAAGAGAAATTCCGCGGCTTGCTCGCTGTATCTGGCATGAGTTTTTCCCGACCAATTAGCGCTGAACAAAATCAGAATGCCCTTCAAACAGTTCCAGATAAGCAACAAGCCCCTTGCGGGATCTACGATTGTACTCAGTCCCGTCGGGTGGAAATCAGCTTCGGTCTCCGGGAGGATGTCTCGGGGGTAAAAAATCTAATGGTCCATTGACTTCCCTATTTATGATCCATTGCCAACCGGCCTGATTATGATTCTATTCTGACCACCAGACTGCATGATTAAACAAACCACTGATATTAATGAATCTTTTTGATACCATCCGAGCAATGACAACCTCCATGTAGGTGGAAGACACCCCCCTTCATCCTCCCTTCCAAGAACAACGGTTAGAATCCAATATTTTCAGTTATTTATCTTTTCAATCATTGTTCAAATCCTGAGCTAATGATAAATAAAAGTAAACCGAAATTATGGAGGCTCCTATGAAAATGATGTCCGTTACCTTTAGTTATCTATGTATTCAGTTCGTCTTTGGTATTTCTGTTGGCTACGGCCAGACCACCGATAAAAAACCGTATCAATGGCAAAAACAAACTATCAATTTAGTCGATCAAGAAAGAAATCGCAGACTAACCACAGACATCTATACCCCCTCGGTTGAAAATAAGGATCCGAACGATCTGCCTTTGATCATCTACAGTCACGGTATGCTTTCCACCAAAGCAGAAAATCAAGCCCTGCTGGAAGAACTTGCTGGAGAAGGTTTCCGGATTGCGGCATCGAATTCTCCACGAGCTAACCGGGCCGATGATCTCGAAGATAAAGCAAAAGATATGGAGTTTTTATTCGAGTATATGAATGGCCAGGCTAAAAACAGCATCATGCTCGGCTACTCCCTGGGATCACTATCAGCAATTCTAGCTGGCGCAGAAATCAATACAGCAGGGGTAATAGCGATTGCTCCTCCTACCCACGAATTCGAACGATTGGGGATACCAGTGCCAACCCCCTTTAATCCAGAAATAACCATGATTATCGGAGCCAATGATTCTGTAGCCCCGACTCAGTACAGTATCCCCTTCGCCAAAGATTTTACCCCACAGGGAGATACCTTTATCATCGAAGGCGGCACTCATATGGGATTTATTGCCGGCTGGGGCAACCCTGCGACAGTAGATGCATTCTTATGTCAGCGATTTAAAAGAGAAAGTCACTACCCTGCCGATTATCGGTGCCCTCCGGCAAAATCTAATTCTATTGCAAGGAGAGCGCAGCAAGGGCAAGCGACTAAAATCGTTTGGGACACTCTTAAAAAATGGAATTTTCTATAAAGCTAGTGGTTAAGCACTGGGCTGCTCAAGCAGCCCAGTGTCTCTATCAAAGCAACACACTGTTTTATTAGATCTTTTTATCCTGATGGCGTCGACCGTGTTCACCCATCCCATAGCGGCTCATCACCATGCAGACCGAACCGCATTAACTCCATTCAACCGCCCATAACCATGAGTTACGCTCCAACCATCACGATCATATTTGGCAACTTCCGGTTCGATCTTATCTGCCGAAGATTGAATAATTTGCTGAACCTCGTCCGCTTCCAGTTCAGGGTTCGCAGTCAGAATTAAGCCAGCCACACCAGAGACCAAGGGGGCAGCAGCAGAAGTATGAGAAAAACGATAGGAATATCGACCTTCCCAGCCATCGCCACCAGCTATCGGACTATGGGGGGTAAGCCCAGCCCTATCAGAGCAACTGACATTAGCCTTCCTGCCCGGGATCAGACAGTCCGGTTCCAGATAGTTGTCCGTCGTATAGATCCGATCCACATAGTTGGAGGGTCCGCCGCTTCCTTTGGATGAAGGAGCCAAGACATCGATCCCAGCTCCATAGCGGCTGTAACTGTATCGCTTCGCCAGACTGCTACTGGCACCTACCGTGATAGCATATGGATGACTCGCCATACCGTTGGATTCCAGACTTCTTCCATCATTACCTGCAGCAGCTACCAGAATAATGCCTTTACCATCTCTCCCAGCACTTAGTTTTTCCATCAGCTGCGCCCAGAAACGTGGGCTCTGACCATCAGCTCCCCAGCTGCAGTTAATGATGTCGGGTTTCTGGGAGATCACCCAATCAAAGACCTGGCCAAGGTAGTCCTCCTGGGTCATACCAGGAGGTGCCTTCTCGGACATCCTGGCAGCAATGATTCTACACCCGGGGCAAGCGCCTACAATACCGACCCCATTATCCCCAATGGCAGCAGCCAACCCAGTCACTAGGGTGCCATGAACATTTCTAGGCTGTTGCGAGAACAGGTTCCCAGGAATCACAGGGCTACCAAAGTTTTTGGTGGCTATATATTTACCCTTTAGATCCTCGTGTTCCAAATCGAAGCCATCATCGATAATGGCTAAACGAATAGATTTACCAACCTCGGATAAATCTCTTTTGCCTGAAAGGTTCATCAATTCTTGCCAGGCTTCGGCAATATGGGCATGATCAGATCCTTTGACCGCCCCCTTACCGTCCCTATTTCTAAAAGGGCCTTCATTATGCAACTGCCATTGATCTGAGAAATATGCATCTGAAGGCAGATAGTAACCTTGCGCTCTCAGGTGACTGCTGCTCATCAACAAACCAGCAAAAATAATCCATAGACAGCATTTATTCATGATTTTACCCTCTTTCCTCTAAAGAAAAATTAGTATTTATACCAGCAACGGGGATAACTGAGATCGAAAGCAGCCGCTACGTAGTTATCAAGTCTGCATTGGACTGTTTCCGGATACCAAAGCTCAGTTTCATCTACTTCGCTCAGGTCAGGTGTGTCCAAAGAAGGTGCTTTTTTTCCGAGCGTGTCAGCGGTTAACCGCGCCGCTGCCAAGGCCGATTCTATTTGAAACTGGCAACCAGGATCGCTATTACAAATTTCCGCTATTAAAGAAGAAGGATCCTCACTCTCCCGAAGAAGATCCGGGAATCTATCTTTCATCAACGGAAGGCATTTATTGACCGCATAATAGTCTGCGACTCCTTCTGCACTTAATCGATTTTTTTCGTCCAGGTAGGGAGGCCCACCATAGAGATGACCCATTTCATGGCAAAGAATCAGGGCAAAGCCACCTGGGGTGCTAAGTTCATGCCTTACCGTCTGACCATAGACAGTTAAATACAGTGAGCTATTGCCTTCACTACCGCGCCGATATGCTGACGCTCCAATTTTTTTGCTCCGCCAATACCGATTGATAAAACGGTTTTTGGTATCGCCCCAAGCTTCAATATCGGGTTCATGGATATCGATCACAGCATCGATTAGCTGATTGAACTGCGCTTCAGAGATTTGAGGGTCATCCACTGCCATCAGCTGAGCCGGCAACAGGACACCAGAAGCTAATAGGATCCAAAGGGCTTTCATAGAAGCATTCCTTTACATGATATTCGTGGAGATTTTCTAGTCAGTGTGTATTACCACCAAATCAAACCAAAGCGAACAAATAAAAATATTATGAATGTCATGATGTAAAATCAGCCAACTTGCTGTGGTTGAGGATGACTAACCAAACAGTCTTGTCTAGAATTTCTGCAGATATGCTCTCATCGAGGGTAAAATTATGTAGGTCAACTTATTTCAGCTTAAGACCTAAGAGTAGCTCAGAAAAAAAATTTACTCAGCTCGTTCAACTTAGAGCTTTAACTCCTATTGAGATAATAATGTATCACGATAATAATTTAACACTTTTCATTTTTAGTTAGATCTGCTCCTCACTGACTCGGGCAAGTGACATAAGTCTACAGGAATAAAATTTATGAAGCCTCTGGATCTGTCCGCCAAGACAGCTAATAACTAACGAATGTTTGCTCCTATTTTGGGAAACTGGTAATACCTTCCCACAAAAAATTTCGAGCATGACACCGGCGGGAGACATACCCCCTCTAAAAATATGACAGCGAGTGCAAATTGGACAATTTGTGACTATAAATATCGGGTGCTTATCTTGGTATGAGTTTTGCTTGTAGCAAGGTATCAATCCAGAACAATTGCTGCACAAAGATGTGAATCAGCCTGAGTGAGTCGACTATATATTATATAATTCGGATATGAGGAGGACCAAGTCATTATGGAACAGAGTACGAAAAAGCCCAGTAACCTAGTTGAAAGTCTAGAACGATCCCGAAAGAAGTTTGCCGACAATCCTATATTTGCCACTAAAATGAACGGGCAATATCGATGGATCGATTATAAAGAGTTTGGTTCCAGAGTTGATCATATGCGCGGAGGTTTGGCTCAATTAGGAATCAAGAAAGGCGATAAAGTAGCTATTATCGCCAGAAACAGTGTTGAATGGGCTGTAGCAGCCTATGCCAGCTATAGCCTCGGCGCTGTTTTCGTTCCTATGTATGAAAATCAAACTGCGGCTGACTGGAAATATATCATCCGTGACTCTCATGCTAAGGTTGTGTTTAGCTGGGAAGCTTCGATACACAGGCAAATAGTTGGTATGATTGATGAAATAGCCGATCTACAGTGGGCTATTAATATCAACGGAGATAAGAAGGAGAGCGATACCTACGATTCTCTGATAGAAATTGGAAAAACTCATCCGATTGAACCTTATTTCCCTCATTCTGAAGATTTAATGGGCTTGATTTATACTTCAGGCACCACAGGCAATCCAAAAGGCGTGATGCTATCCCACGGCAATATCCTTAGCAACTGTTACGCTTCTGCTCAAATGTTCAGCTTTGCTCCTGGTGATGTCACCCTTTCATTCTTGCCTTGGGCCCACATTTTCGGTCAGGTCGGTGAACTGCATATGCTTATTTACTTAGGATTTGCTACAGGCTTTGCAGAAGGCGTCCACACAATTACCGATAACTTATCTGAAATCAAACCAACTGTCCTCATGGCTGTACCCAGGATCTTCAACCGCATCTATGATGGGGTTAACGCCAAAATGAAAGACAAGGGCGGCCCAATAGCAGCACTCTTCTATAAGGGACTCGAACTTCAACAGAGCAAGAAAGAAGGCAGCAAACTGAGCCTAAAAGAGAAGATTTTGCTCGGCATAGCCCAAAAAGTTGTTTTCGCCAAAGTTCGCCAAGCCTTCGGCGGTAAATTACGCTATGCGATCAGCGGAGCTGCGGCTCTTGATCCCAAAGTAGCCCATTTCGTCGATAACTTAGGCATTGTAGTTTTCGAGGGATATGGACTCAGTGAGACCAGTCCAATGATTTCAGCAAACCGATTAGGAGCAGTCAAAATAGGTTCCGTCGGTCAGCTCATCCCTGAGGTTAAAGTTGTGATTGATACCAGCGTAGCTTCGGGCAAAACCAATGAGGGTGAGATCATCGCTTATGGACCTAATATTATGCAGGGTTACCATAATCTGCCTGATGAAACTAAGAAGGTTATGACTGACGACGGCGGTTTCAGAACTGGAGATTTAGGACGCCTAGATAAGAACGGATACCTTCATATCACTGGCCGGATTAAAGAGCAGTACAAACTAGAAAACGGCAAATATGTTGTGCCTAGTCCACTTGAAGAATCCCTGAAATTATCTCCCTATATCGAAAATGCCTTCATCTTCGGAGAAAACCGCAAGCACAATGTTTGTCTGATTGGAGTCAACTATGAAGCGGTCAAAAACTATGCTGCGCGAAAAGATATCCATGATGAAGATTTATTGTCAAATCATGAAATTAGATCTTTATTCGCCAAAGAATTGAAGAAATACAAAGGCCCATTCAAAGAATACGAGGTTCCGAAAAACTTCACGCTTATTTCTGAAGAATGGACACCGGATAACGGCTTCCTTACTCCTTCACTCAAGGTAAAGCGAAGAGTTGTTTTAGAAAGGTATGAGTCACAAATCACTGGTCTGTATGATAGCTGACCACCTTCAAGACAAAACGAAATCTTATTAGATCAATATCAAAAGCCTCACCGATTAATCGGTGAGGCTTTTGAGCTGTATATTCAAATCAGCCAATCAAAAATGGTTAAATGCTTTTAGTTAAGCGACAACTTAACAATAGCCTTTCCTGTATTGTGTCCTGAGAAGAGCCCCAAAAAGGCATTGACCATCTGGTCTAGGCCTTCTGAAACGGTTTCCTGAACTGTGACCTGGCCTTTGCCGATCAGACCTCTGACGTCCTTTTGGAATTGGTTATGGTAAGTATTGTATGAGGACACAATGAACCCCTTAAGGCTGAGCTGTTTGCCCACGATCATGATCATGTTGTCAGGGCCAGAGGGCCGTTCCAACTGATTGTATTGTTCAATAGCTCCACATAATACTATGCGGCCTTTTACATTCATACGATCAATGGCAGCCTCTAGATGAGAGCCTCCCACATTATCAAAATACAAATCTATGCCTTTGGCAGTAACTTCTGCCAAAGCTTTACGGATTGGTTGCTTCTGATAGTTGATCACCTCATCAAAGCCGATTTCTTTCAGCCAATCGACTTTTGCCTGAGACCCAGCACTCCCGATCACCCGAGCCCCATGAGCTTTCGCTAACTGCCCAACAATACTGCCAACAGCACCTGCAGCCCCCGAGACAAAGACTGTTTCATTGGGTTGTAATGCCCCCACTTTATGCAAACCAGACCATGCGGTCAGACCAGGCATACCAAGGGTTCCCAGAGCCCATGAAAGAGGATAATCCTCCATGTTTTTTAGAGAAATCACTCCCTTCGGTTCGGCAACCCATAAATCACGCCAGCCGAACCCACTCAGGACAGGTTCCCCAACCTTGAATGCGGAATTTTTTGATTCCACCACAAAGCCTACGGCCCCTCCTTCGAGAGGCTGATTCAATTCAAATGGGGGTACATATGATTTCACGTTATTCATCCGCCCACGCATATAGGGATCTACAGTCAAAAACTCGTTCCTCACCAGAATCTGTCCTTCCTTAAGCTCTGGTAAATCCACGTGGACCATACTAAAGTTTTCCGCACTAGGGTGACCTTCCGGCCTCGAACATAACTGCAGCTGACTGGATTTCATTACTTTGCGTCCTCATTCTCGTTCGGTTTTTTCACTGATTTATCAGTGGCCTGCAACTTTTTAAACTCAGTCCGCAGGGCGTCGATCCTCTTGCGGTTAACTCCCATGTCGGAATATCCCAAGCGGGAGGCTGAACGAACCTGAACCCCGGGATTATCTATGATTGCCAAGAATTCCACATCATCGACAAAACCAAAGATTCGACTGGTGTACTCAGCATACACGTAGGTAGGTCCAGCATAAATTATTTTTCCGCTGTTATCGGTTTCAATGATCTTTTTTATTCGATTCATCGCCCGGTCCTGTGGCCCTTCATAGCCTATGGGTTCTACTTTGTGCTGCTCATTTTGCGCCAGACTAGATACGCAATTGGGCTTACTGGGACAAGGAATAAGATCAGTTTGTAATCCCCCTAGATTGGTTGGTCGTTTTCCTGAACAACCAACGAACATAAAATTAGCGAAAATCATGAAGATCGCAAGGCAAAGGACCCTCGGTGAAGTTAAATACATGTTAATCTAAACCTTTCAGTGAAAAATTTCAAAAACAAGAAACAAAAGCCCAACAGATGTAGGTATAGAATTAACAACAAAGTTTCCTGATTTTTGCAACAACCTTTCCTCATGATTTCAATTCGTTTGCATATTTTACAATAGGTCCTTAAGGTGAAGGATGAAAAATCAACAAATCTTAATGGAGATTCAGAATGTCCAATCAGATAACAACCTTATTGCTAACGACTCTACTGACATGCACCCTAAGTTTGACCGCAAACGCCATACCAAAACCCGGCAAAGCAGATCTGAAATCACCAGCAAAATATACGGTCATTGTTGAAATGCAAAATAAGAGTTTAGGCAGTTTTCAAATAGATATCACCAGAAAATGGGCTCCAAATGGGGCAGATAGATTTTATACCTTGGTCAAAAAAGATTATTTTAAAGATATAGCATTATTCCGTGCCATCGATGGATTTATGGTCCAGTTTGGTATCCATGGTAATCCTGCCGTTAGCAAAGTATGGAGGGAAGCCAAGATTAAGGATGACCCTAAAGCCACCCCTAAAGTCTCAAATGATAGAGGTTTCATAACTTTCGCCACTGCCGGACCCCATACGAGAACAGTGCAATTGTTTATCAACACAAACAACAATGCGTTTCTGGACAGCCAAGGCTTTACCCCCTTTGGTAAGGTGGATAAAAAAGGACTTCAGATATTCGACAAAGTCTTTAAAGGTTATGGAGAAAAACCCAACCAAGGTCAGATCCAAGCCCAGGGGAATAACTATCTGAGCAAATCATTTCCGAAGCTGGACTACATCAAGTCTATAAAGCTAAAATAACGCATATAATTAATAAAATTAAACTAACCCCCAAACAAAAATGCAAACTGTTTGGGGGTTAGTTTATTCAGACTACTTTTGACACACCAAAAGACCCAGGCTATGCCGCAATAACGCCTTATAATATGGCACCAGCAAATGTAAGCAATTGTTTTAGTTTTGTTTTTTTTAGGGAAGATAAAGATTCAAGCAACATTGCTGAAGCAGAACTTGATTCAGGTTATGATTTAGGTGCATATTCATCCTGTCATTTGACTAAATTAATCAATTTGGAATCAATCTATGATCACAATCTATGGATCTCCTCAATCAAGTGCAGGACGTTGTTACTGGACTTTAGAAGAAGCTGGTGCGCCCTGGGAGCAAGCCCCATTTAGTATGCGGAATAAAGATCATAAGTCAGCTGAGTTTTTGAAATTGAATCCGAATGGGAAAGTCCCCTGTATCCGGGATGGATCGGCGACTCTTTGGGAATCAACTGCCATTAACTTTTACATTGCCGAAAAATGGAAGCAAGACCTTCTTGGCACTACTGCCTTAGAAAGGGCCTTAGTTCAGCAGTGGAGCACTTGGTCTCAAGTTGATCTGCAGCCACCTTTGATTCAAGTCTTTATTCAACTCCACTTCATTCCCGAAGAAAGACGAAATCAGGAGGTCATTGATACTAACCTTGAAAAAGTAAAACCACTTTTGGTCATTCTCGATCAAGAGCTAAACCATAAGAGATATCTTGCTGGCGAAGAGTTCACCCTGGCAGATATTAACGTGGCATCAGTAGCCTCAGTCTACAAGAGCCTTGGGTTTTCGCTGGAGGGCCTAAACAATTTGCAAAAATGGTTGGAAACTTGCCAGAGCCGCCCGGCTTGGCAAAAGGTATCACAGCTGGATTCTTAACGATGCAGAAGAGTGCGATATCGGAACCCAGTGACGATCATATGGCAAATCGATAAGAAAGACTTAATAAGGCATTGCCCACAGAAGCTTGTACTTTAGACCATTGGTTCAGATCATCATCTGAAAAAGCTGGAAGAAAGTTCTTCGCTTCGACTGAAGTCTTTCCTCCGGCTAGATCAAGCTGCAGACTAAGACGGGGATGAAATACGTACCTCCCCGATATATGCAGCATAGCCCAACCGCCCTCCCCAATCCTGTAGAACACACTTTGCAGTTCACTCGCATTATTTACCGTATCGTAATCAACACTCACATTTGTTTCACTTTGAAGAGAAATTTTACTGCCTAACTGCCACTGGCCTAGCTGATGGAAAACACCAAGGCCTATGGCTGCGGAACTATAACCTTCACTGACAATGCCACAGTGCCCCATTCTGGCGTTAGACCAGGTCCTAATAGCCCATCGGGTATAGCTAAAACTAAGATCCAGTTCGAAGATTTCGGCAAAAGTGTAACCTATAGCTAGCACGCCCCCAGGGTTGGTTATGATCGGGGCCTTTTTTAGGTTTTCCCAGTAGTCCGGCATCGCAAAACCTCTTTTCATGGCTCCTGCGGAGACAAACCAAGGATGAAATGAATTTAGTTGCTGGGATCGATAATAGGAAATTAACTTTGCTAAGGGATCATCGTCTGAATGACCAAAGCGGGTCTGCAGATCATCAAAAAGCATTACGTCTCTGCGCTCTAATGATCGCGCCATTAATGGCCGAGCTAAGGCACTCTTCTTGGAAGATCTGAACGTTTCAGAATCAACCACCTGATTGGCATCAACAGTTATAAATTTACGCTTCGGCAATTGTTGGAGTCTTTGACTGGCCTGGATCAGTCCCCTCTGATCGTTTAGCTCAAATGCCTTCACTGCCTTCAGATAAACTTTTTGCGCTTGGGGGGAAACCCTGCGGGCTTTGACCTTGCCCTGAAGGGTGAGTATTTTGCTCCTCGAATAACCCTGGTTCACGGCAAAGTCGGTACCATCAACCGCTATTACCATCGAACTGGTGCGAAACTCAACCACAGGAAGTTTTCGACCATCTTTAACAGCCTCTCTCTTGAAGCTAGAAACTCTCATTTTACCAATAAGAAGATTGATCCACTTACCATCTAACCATTTTGTTAACCGCGGACTAATCTTTATGCGAGTGCCCTGAGCAAGCTTGATATGATAACCATCATCAAGGACGACCTCTACTTCACCGCGATCGGCAAAGATATTATCTCCCATCTTTATCTTAGTACCTAACCAAGCTTCATAGGATTGATAGTGCAAACCATCAACACTCTTAATGGCAAAGCCCCGTTTCTTCGCCTGCCGTTTCAACCTAGGATTAGTAACTTTTTGCGGGTTACGCAAAATCAGAGCACCACCCGTAATTGATTTAATAGCGCCTACAATTTCTTGTTGTTTCGCCATGCTAGTCGACGAAGCGCTAATAAAAATCGCATAAAAAAATATCTGCAGCTTATACATGAGTCAACCTTAGCAAGTATCCAATAAAATTAATATCATTATAATAAGCAAGCATAAGCAAAGCAATATCAGCAAGTCATTGCTTTAAATTAGCACGATAGGACGAAATCTACATAAAGATAATCCATCTTTGAAAATAAACATCAAGGGCTCTGCCCAAATAAACAGTTGCATCGAAATAAATTTTATCTATCCCAAAAAAAGCTTATTATAGATATAATATCAGCATAAAAATCAATTTATCAATTACGCAAAATAGGGAGTAGAACAATGAATCATCTCATCTTGGCCCTAAGCATCATGATTCCGACCACAGTATTGGCTAAAAACGAACCACAACCTAATCAGCCCATCATTCAAAATAACCATTCAGAGCAATACGATGACCGGTCGGAGCTTTATCATCCCGATAATATGGCATTAGCCTGTGTTTACAATACAACCGGAACAGAAATAACCATCGATTGGGCTTATGGAGAAGAAAGCTGGAAAAGGTATCTTATTCCAGCCAACCGAAACATGGTAGTAAGTTTTCCTTATAACCTAGAAAATCCCAAGGATAATACCGCACCATCATTGAATATTAGATTTAACCGCAGAAGTTATGGCCCGATTTCATGGATTTACCGCTTTATTCCACAATACGAAGCGCCTGAGAATGACTGCAGCATGTATGGAAAGCGATACATTTTCATGTGGACCGATCAGAACAGAAACGAAGTTAATTTATATGCCTGTCTAAACAATAGATGTGATCTAAGCAGGGAAACGGAGCGGCTTGCTAGGGACATAGAGTAAGTAAATTAAAATAGGGGTTTAAATGTTAAACCCTTTATCATTTTCTTCTCCAGGAGAAGGCAGGATAATCCGAAACAACGGGTGTTTGCTCTCTTCATCATAAGCTATCGTACCCCCGGCAGCATTAATCAGCCGCCGACAAACATAGAGCCCAATTCCAGAACCCAACTCTCCTTTTGTACTAAATCCACGGTCAAATAATTTTTTAGACAATATGGTCGGAATCCGCAGTCCACCATTGGCAATCTCAATAATGATCTCACTTGAGCTCTGCTTAGCCTGCACCTGAATCCATTTTTCATCTGGACCAAGGGAAGAAATAGCATCGATCGCATTAATCCCTAAATTAACCAGCACCTGGGTCAAAGAACTGGGAGCAATCCGAACTTCTATTTCGGGAATACTGATATCCCAACTTACCCCTATTTTCCGTGCTCGAGGATCAATCAATATCATGGTCTGACGCCAACTCTTTACCAAATCACTGTTTTGCGTATGATCATCACGCCTTGTATAAGATAAAACGCTTTGAGCCAGATCTAAGCAATCCTGCAATCCATATTTCATATTTTGATATTGAACAAATAACTTCAACTGACTTTCTAGATACTTAATTTCATCCAAAGGACTCTGCTTCACTTGTAACCAAATAGAAGTTAAATGCTCCATCGATAAATCTAGTTCCACTAAATTAGAGCGAATATGTCGCCTAACTTTCCTTCCTTTATCCCTTTGGCTGCCGAGATCCAATCCTTTTTCCCTTTCTATTTTATCGAGATCATTAAACTTTCCAACCAAAGCCTCTGCTAATGCATTCTTCTCGTCGACTGGTAAGCGAGTTCCTGCCATAGACAACCTACCATCTTCGGATTCCAACCTAACCATAGCCGAAGTGCCCTGTAGTTTGTTTTTCAACTCATGACTTAGATCCTGAAACATCTCACCGAGTTGAAGTAATTTATCCTGATGCACAGATTGTTCGGCAACTTGCAACAAACGCCGGCGCTCGGTCATATTTCTAACCCGTAATCGCAATTCATTCGCATAGATCGGTTTTGATAAGTAGTCATCAGCTCCCAACTTAAGCCCCAAAATGCGATCTTCGTTGCTAGCTCGGGCAGTAATCACGATAATTGATACCTCTTGCAGAACAGGATCACTCTGCATCGTATTGATCACATCTTCTCCCGAAGTTTCGGGCATCATCATGTCAAGCAACAATAGATCTGGAGTCTGTTTTCTCATAGACTCGATACCCTCACGACCAGAACAAGCATAATTAACCTGGTAACCATCAATCTTCAGGATTTCGACAATCACCTCGCAATTCGTTTCATGATCATCA
>MDTC01057581.1_pt1 | contig 16534 bp, 11 predicted proteins | sample 811181 | NCBI WGS metagenome assembly MDTC01 (sample SAMN05326644, study PRJNA326480) | marine metagenome | isolation source: seawater | place: Pacific Ocean: North | collected 2011
CTAATGCTTCCGTCACTCATAATTATTTCCTTTTATTCATTATTCCCATTACAGACCTAACGCCAAATGATGCAGCAATAATTACAGATAAACTGTATTGATACCAATCTGGCATAGCTTCTAAAGCTTCAAAACCTGCTTGCACATATTCTACAGTTGCAGGAAAGAAACAAAGCACAAGAGGTACACTAAATAAAAGTGTAAGCCACTCATCTTTCCAAGACTGCTGTGACGCTCTAGCCATAGCAGTTTCCCAATCAGCAACAGACTCAGCTTGCTTTACCATTACAGTAGCTTCTGCTTCTGCCTTAGCTTTGGTCTTAGCTACTTTACCTTCTAGCCAAGTACCTCCCAGCTTTACTAATCCATCAATAACTGGAATCGCCATCAGCTTCTTCCTCTTCTATTTCATTTACAATTATTTCTTGTTGCTCTTCAAACATTAAACGGAAGTCTTCAAGCTTCATAAAGGGTAGGTTATGCTTAGCCTGATGCAGCTGATAGGTCTTATAGACTTTACCTAAAAGATCTTCAGTGTAGAAAATCATTAGTAGCTCCATACGTGAGGCCTTGGCCTACCTTCAGAATCTGGTAGGTCATCTAAGTGTATGAACCTTACTCCTCCCTTCTGGCTTACACCGATACCTGTGAAACCTGCCTCTAAAGCGCCCTGTAAGAGCTTGTAAGCGTCTTTATGGGATACCGCTATGTCTACAGCCCTTCCTGATGCATGAGCGCCAGCGGCCTTTTTACGAGCTTCTATGGGGTGGTCTGGGCAACGGTAGGCAGAAGTGATAGGAAAAGCGAATCCCATCTTGTCTCGTAGCTTATCTACCTTCTGCATAAATGCAGGATCAATGCCCTGCTCTTCACAGTGCTTGCATTCTAGTTCTTTCTCTGTAAAATATTTGTACATATGTATCCCTATTAGAAGTAACAGCGGTATCGTTGCAAAAAAAAATATCTAGCCATTAGCTGTAACCCCGCCCTTTGATTTATAGACTCTAGGATCATTAGGATCAAACTGGCTCGCAGTTACAATTTTGTATTGTTGAGGGTCAAAAGCAATATATGAAAAGTCACCTGCTAATCTATCTTCTACTGTATTCCTGTATTGTATTCCGTCAAACCCTTGAGATTTTAAGAAATCTCTAAGCTTTGCGTTAAGATCAGATTCTCTTACTTTTATTTGCATTTCTTGGCCCTTAAGAGAAGTATTGTCTATAACATCTTTGTACTTCTTAAATGCTGTACTCATAACACCAAAGAATCTTTCCTCTACATCCTTTACAGGCTTACCAGTTTGTTTAGCTATAGCGCCAACAAGTTCATTTCTTTTTACTGGCTCATCAAATATCTCTTGTGCTGACCAAGTTCCAAAGTCTTCTTCTATCTTTAAAGGCTTCTTTATGTTTAAGTATCCCTTAGTCACAGCCAGTATGTTACCCGGAAGTGTAGAATTACTTGCGTACATATCATCTACTGTTAATCCACGAGACTCTAAATAGTCATCTTCATATTGAAAGTAATCTCTCATTGCTAATGAATCTGCTTGACCTTTAGTGCCAAAGTGTGTTCCTATTTCTCTAGGTAAAGCAAAGTTAACTTCAAAATCTGCATCAATGCCGTGACCTGTTGCTCTATATACTGGCTCTTTTATTGTAGAGTCTTTTACAAATTCATTGAGTCTTTCAGGTAAGTTTTCTGCTACTTCTTGAGGAACTTTAGGCTCAGATACCGCTGGCATTCTTAGTAAAAGTTTATTTAAAATTCTAGAAGTTTCTACAGACTCAGGGGCGCTATCTTCTTGAACTGCTTTTAGTTCTTGAGAAATCATCATAGATTCAGTCATTGGTTCTAGTTCTTCTACTTCACCACCTTCTATTTTAGCCTCTTCTACAGCCCTATATTGACCCATAGTGTCAGCATAAGACTGCTCTGGTTTTTCTCTCAGCCCATACTTATCTAGAGTTTCTTCTATTACTATGTCTATATCTTCATTAGCATCAGGATCTGCAAAAGATGTACGCTCTAATGATGCACGGACTCGCACTAAATCTTCTTCATCTAGGCCTACGCCCTCCATCTCTAGAGTTTCAGCAGCCTCATCTATCTTATCTCTTTTAGCAAACGAAGGGACATACTCTTCTAGTACTTCTTTAACACTCTTACCTACTGCTCTTGTAAAACCGCCTCCAAAAAAACCCATTCTTCGCAAAGGATCTTCTTCATCTATAAACGCTGGCCCAGCTTGTTGGTTGTAAGGCAAACCTGTCATTTTATCAATACGTTCATCAGGCTCTTCGGGTACTTTAGGTACATTAAGAACCTCGCCGCCCTTTGCAAATGTAGGTCTAGGAGGCGCACGTTCAGGCACAACAGCTTCTTTAAACGACTTGTTAGTGTCTCTAAGATATTTTTCATATTCATCCATAAACTCTACGTCTAGGACTCTTTCGGCTGTACGTCCTAATCCATATCCCGGCAGCTTTTTACCTGCAAAACTAATTATATCGCCTTGTTTAATTAAAGTATAAATATCTTGACCAACAGGCCCTGTCATACCTACTGGATACGCTAAAGGATCTTGATATATCTCAGCAGATTTTCTACCTCGCTGCATCATATCAGCAATAAGGCCATTACCGCCCCATCTAGCTACAGCATCCCAATATATTTCTTCTCTGTCTTTTAGTTTTTCAGACTCACCACCTGATCTAGCATAGTTAGTCCATCTTGCAGTTTCTGTCATAACTAAAGCGGCCATGCCAGTTTTAACTGCGTTACCTTTAGGATCTCTAATAAGACCCTTAGCGGCGTTCTTTAGCACAGTGTTTGTAAATGCTGCTGGATAACTCATAAACTGGAACAGTATAGAAGTTTGAGGATTAGACATAAGTGTAGGTTTTAAACTAGACTCAGCACCGGGATTTAAAATTACTTCATTAGTATATCTTGCAGCGCCCCTTTGTACAGTTTCATTAAACGCATCATCAGCCTTAGCACCATTATTAAACCACTCAACACCATCTTCTATATTTACATTTAATTCTTTCAATTCGTCCTTTAAACGAGTAATTCTAGAAGAATCTGGTAAACCTTGGTTCTTAGCTATCTCTTTTAAATTATCTCTTATTAATCCTTTGCCTGTAACATAAGATGACATTTGAACCGTCTTAGTCCATTGGTCTAGAAAGTTTAATCTAAAGAATGAATTATTCATCTTTCTAGCAAGATCACTAGATAACTCAGTACCTGCAAGCCTGTCTGCAACATCTGATACTGATATATCTAAAGCAAGACCAAACTTGTTCATCTCTTTCCATATCTCAGGTTCTGTAAGCCCTTGCTTACCTAAAGTTTCTTTTAGGTTACCTTGAATTGTTTTCTGTGCGTTGTTACTGGCCTCTACAAAACCTTTTAAAGATCTTATAGATCCTGCTTTAGCAACATTAATAAATACTTCTGTTACACTAGAAAGTGTTGCTAGTGGAAGATACGCAAGTCTGTTAGCAACGCCATATAAATCCGTAAAACCTTTAACATATGCATTTTCATATCTATTTACGCCCTCTCCTGTAGCCCTCTTCCAAACTAGTTCTAAATCATTTCTGTCACTTTTACTAAGTGTCTTGCCAGAATCCCGCATCTCTTGTATAATAGGATTAACATAAGCCTCTTTATACTCTTTTAAGTTCCTTACGCCAAACACTTGTTTTTTAGCTAACTGTTTAGAGGATTGGAATACATAGCTGTTCATTAAGTCTACTATGTCATTATTTAAAAAGTCCTCAAAATCATTATCATTTAATTTATCAAATTTTCTTTGAAAGTTTAACCCTAAAAAGAAAGAACTGCCACCAGAGCTTCCACCGTCTAGTTGATTACGCTTATCAAGCATCTCATCAACTATGTTACTAGCCTCAGTTAAATCAGCGGCTTCTTCTGACTGCACAAGCTTTTCTTCAAAGACTGCTCTATTCTTTTCTATTGCGTTTCTATTCCACATTCTAGGAACATAGTTTTCAGCCAGTGCGTCTACATATCCATCTTCTTCAAGGCGAGTACCAATCTCATCTAAGATACTTCTAAGTTCTTTAGAAACAGTCTCTACGCCATCAGTGGCCGCATCGCCACCCCTAAGCGCCCTAATAATTTGATCATTAGCTAAGTCACCCATCTTCCCTTTCATGTTTACTGCAAAAGGCTCCATAGCTACTTTAGATCTTACATAGTATCTACCTGCTGTTTCTTTGTAGACTTCAAAAAAATCTTGATCGTCATAGTTTCTTTCGCCCCAGAAAGATCTATCTGTGTCGTATCTAAATTTCTTTTGTAGTTCTTTAGCAGTGTTAGAGAATTTACTATATGACTGTATTAAGGATACAGGTTTAAATACTATTCTAGATCCTATTTTATTTACTACACGATTAACTTCAAATTTAATTCTAGATCTAGCATTCATTGGGCTTTTACCCTGAGAGTCTCTAACGGCCTGTCGGGTAGCGTCTAATACTTCTGCACGTGTTGCTTCGCCGCCACCAAAGTTTCTGGACACGTTATCTGCCATTACTTCAACATCTTCAGCATCAATAACAACACTAGCTCTTCCGGGTGTTACGTCAACGCTAAGGTCTGTGCTATCACTAGGTACTAAAACTTCTACGGCATCATCTACTTCTTTATTTTTTGTTTGAGGTATCTCTCTAGTGCTTTCTAGCTCGTCAGCCTCTGCTCTTTGTTTAGCTCTTTTAGCATAATATTTGCCAGTAGCTGAGAAGGCACCTGCAAGACCCGCACCTGCCCCCGCACCAAAGCCAATCATTGCTCCAGTTCTTGCAAGACTATATGAGTCAGAAATATTTGTATCTAACTCTACTCTTTGTATTTGATCTTCATGCATACCAGCACCAGCGCCACCTACAACAGCACCTCTTATTGCAGTATCTTTTGTACTTTCTGATACTGCCATTCTTCGCAGCGTTTGCTTTAAACCTTCTTTACCTGCGGTTTGAGCAACAGCATTTCCTGTTCCTCCTGTAAATATTAAACCTGCTAGTGATAAAGGATCAGCTATAAGGTCTGTAGCTATATCTTTTGTAGCGTCCCAACGCTCTCTGGAGTTACTAACCTCTGCGTTATCCCAAGTGCTTCTTAAAAATCTGTATGCTTTTTTACCACGCTCTGTAAGGTTACCAACATTACCCGCTCTACTAAGTATAGTGCCTATTCTATAATCTTCATCTCTCAAGACTTCTGCAATGTCTTTGTTGTCATCAAAATAAGAGCCGGGGTCAAATGTGTTATCTAATTTAGAAAGCTCATACAAATATATCTCAGCCTCTTGCTGAACGCGAGGATCATTCTCCCAACCAGTTATGGTAGTAGGAATCTCTTCAGATAAAGCAGGTTTAGTTACAGTGTACTTTACTTCATCTTCTTCTGTTGTATCATCTAAAAATCTCATTAGTAAGAAAGTCCTCTAGTGTCTCCACCAATAGCAAGAGCAGATTGTAATGCTGATAATTGTTTCTTTTCTTCTTCCGTAGGCACAGGGATGTTTAAGTTTGCCCTATCTCTTATTAGATCCATTATAGTATAGTCAGGGTCTTCATTTTGTATACCAATCGTAGAAACTTTCATATTAAATAAATTACGTGTGTCATCTCTAGTTAAAGGTTGATTTTTATCTACATAATATGCGCGAGTATTCATATTAAACTTAGATTCAACTTCACCTACTCTACCTGTAAATCTAGATATATTGTCATTACTTATCAAATCACCAATTACTGATTCAAAGCCCTGCTTAGTTAAACCAATATTTAACTCTGGCTGTGTCATACTTAAAGTATTTAAAGCTTCTAGAACTCTTAATCCATTTACTTGAGGATCAAACACAATGTTAGCACCTTGATAAGTATCTCCACTAGATCCACCAGCTTCTGCTCTATAAACTACATTATCAATCATTATTTGAGATGCTACATTTTTAGCAAGCTCTGCTGGTAAACCATATTGCTTTTCAATATTAAATCCTATAACATTAGCATGGCCCATTAAAATACTTTTAATTTTCTTTGGATCTCCATCCTCACCTTTTAACTGCTCAAAGTATTTTGTAAAACTCTCTCTAGTATCTCCTGTAGGATCTGAAGTTTCTAAAAGGTAATTTACCCTTTCTTCCATCGCTTGCCTTAAAGGCTCTGTAGTTTGTGTTGCTGCATCTACATCACCTAAGTCATCAACTACTTTTCTTTGTACAATGCTTGTACCCAGTTTTTCTCCTGATATGTGCGTTATAGTTCTTGATATTTCTTCTTCTTGTTGGCCTGTTAATGGATTCACAATTTTTCTAGGGCTACCAATGCCTGAGATAGTTACCTCTTCATCGTTAAATATTTTAACAGACATTGGATCTGCTGTGTCAGCCACAGGAACTGTACGTACAGTACCCGTCCTTCTATTTTCATATTTATTTACATAGTAAGTCCACTCAACAGATTCACTCCCTACTTTTCTAGTGCGCTTAACTAACTGCCTATCAGATAAAAATTCATCAGATTTTAACTCCAAATTTTTAGTGTACTGATCAACTTTTTTAGCTATTTGTTCACTGTCTCTTAATGAGATTCCTTGATCAAAAGCTTTAGAAAGAGTTACAAAAGCTTGAGAGTCTTGTACAAATTGATTATTATCTACTACTCTTTTTACGGCATCTGCATCCATCTCTTCAGAAGTTTTATCAGAAAACAAAGCTCTAAATGCTCCACCTGCAACACTGTTAGGTAAGTCTGCTTGCTTTTCAACATAAGCTGCATAGTCTTCTTTGCTTCTTAATTTACTACCTGCTGAATAGGCTGCTTCTAAACGCTTGAGCATTCCGTTTTCACCATATACCATATCACGCGCATAGGAACCTACAGCACTTCCAAGATCGTCTGCATTTAGCACCATGTCTTCTTCTATTCTTCCATTTATACGTTTAGTAGCTTCTGGAGTAGCGTAAGTTTCTAGTAGATAGTTTCCAAGACCTCCAACACTGTTTGTGCCTTCTTCATATATTCTTTTAATTTTATTATTATAAAGATCTAAACCTTGTTGATATTTTTTTTCATTCCCTACAATTTCAGAGTTACGAAAAAATTCTTCTCTATCTTTTTGTAATTTATTTTTATACAGCCCTATGCCTACTGAACCAGCAAGCCCTAGCAACTCATTACGTTGTTGTTTGCGTTGTTGCTTTTCTCTTTGTTTTCTTTGCTGCGATAGTAAAGATTTACCAAACTTGTCTATACTGGTATCACCAAAATCCATATTATTGCCTCTGCATCAAGCTGTTTTCATTAGGAGGTGGGGGACGCGCCATCAGTGACATAGGTGCCGCTTCAGGTTCCTCCATCTCTTCTACTCTTTGTAGAACTTCTTGAGTTTCCTCAGAAAGTTCTTCAGGGTCTGCCATCTCTAGACGATCTACAGAAACTCCAAACATTTCTTCTTCATCGTCTTCCATAACTTCGTAGTCAATACCTGCCTTTTCAGCAAGCGCCATAATCATGTAAGCTGTAGGCTCTATCATAAGAAGCATCAAGTCAGGATTATACTTTCCTTCGTTAAAACCTGAAAACAATATAAGCCTAGTAATCTGCATTACTGAACCGCCATCCATCAAGCCCTGTATTACTTTATCATAATTCTCTTCTTGTGTCATTGTTGTAAACAAATCTTCTAGAGCCTCTTGAGGAACACTAAACTGAGTCTGCGACACATAAGGCTCTGGTGTATCAGGGTCTAGCGTTAGAGACTCTCCGGGTAGGGGCCTGTCCATCTTAGAAAAATGTTCTTGTAATTCTGGTGTTGTTGTTTCGTCTTCCATGTGTTATGCTACTCCTCGTAAGTTGCCTACCAATGGGAAATAATTCATCGCGCCATCTGGATTATATCCTATAGTTGCTGCACCAAAATCAACAGCGTATCCTCCACCTAGCTCTTCATTAGCTGTAATGTCACCAGTTGGTTTGCCTTGAAATGCTGCGAATGCTCTTTGCGCTCCTTTTACAGGATCAAAACTATCTATGCGCTCTGAAACTTCGTCTGCAACAAAACTTGTAACTTTTTGAAAACCTGTTGGTTTTTCAGGTATAACAGGAGTCGCTACATTAGGAGCTACAGTACCCGTTACATCTGGAGTAGTTACAGTTGTATCTACTTGTATAGGAGCTATGTCTTCAGGACGAGAAAGTAAACCCGGAGGTTGATCTGGCGTTACTATTTGGCTTCCACCAAAGCCTGTTTCATCAGTAAACGTCGTTCTTTCAACAGAGCTACTTCTTACAACACCCGGATCTCTAACAGGCGTGTCTAATTGTTCTTGTACAAAAGGATCTGTTTGTGTAACAGGATCTGCTGGCTTAATAGCTTCTGTTGGTTTTACAGGATCTGGGACTTTAGCAGCGTCTGCTACAGCCGCTACTGGGTCTTGATCTACTGCAACTTTAGCAGCATCTAGTTTAGCTAATGTTTCAGGTTTAATAAATTTATTATTAGCTGTCAATGTATCCATAGAGAATAAATCAGCGCCCTGTGCTGCTACATCTGATATAGCACCTTGCGCGGCAGTCCAAGCATTTTTAAAACTGTAGTTGTTTAAATCTATTTTACCTTTAGTTAAAGCACTTACAAGTTTATCTGCTCCGGGTATTTTATTTAAAGCTGCTCCAGCTACATTACCTACTACTTTAGTTACACCCTCTGTTACAGTCTTAAACACACCACTAACTTTACTACCTACGTTTACAGCAGCATTTAGTACCGTGCCAGCACCGCGAATAGCAGAACCTAATATTCCAGTTGTAGTAGATGCCATCATGCTACCAGCTAAATTTCCTATGGCGGCACCTATTCCCGGAAGTAATAAAGATAATCCTATTTGACCGACAATGCCTATTTTATCCATAAACTTGCCAATGCCAACAACAGCTTTTTTTATACCCCTACCAATTTTTTTAAAGACTTTACCTACGCCTTTAACAACTTTTTTAACACCTTTAAATATCTTCTTGAAAAAACTCATGAGAAAGCTCCTTTAAAAAACTCTTCAGCTAAATCCATTAGCCCTCTTGTTGCGCTAGAACCCTTGTCAGCAGCAGCATCGTTAGACAAAGCTGTAGCATACAAACTAGCTTTTCTTTGTTGCTCATTCTCATACGATTGCCTAACATAAGCAGCTTCATCCCGTAAGTTATTCCAAATAAAAGCTTGCTCTGCACTATCTACTTGAAAAGCCATCTGTGCATTCATTTGGTTTGCAGCGTTAGTAGCAGCAGTATCTATCGTATTAGTTTTTCTACGCCACTCTACATTAGACTGTTCTACAGCTTGTTTGTTTGCAGCGTTCCACTGATCTCTCTGAAAATCTATTTGTGAATTAAACTGTGACACTTGTGTAGACAACTGTGCGTTAGCTTTAGAAACTTCCAGAGCGTTATTTGCCTCCATTGCAGCAAGTTTATTAGATTCTGCTGCATTAAACTGTGACATTGAATTAGCTTGTGCTGTATTAAACTGTGATACTTGAGCGCCAAGACTAGCATTAAACTGATCTACTTGATTTTGTGATGAAGCATTAAACTGTCGTGCTGCATTTTCAGCAGCCTGATTGCTCAAGACTCTTTGTTGTTTCATTTGAGCGTCAAGTACAGACACTTGCTGACGATTATTTAAGTTTGCCATATCCATTTGTAAAAAAGATTGAGCGTTTGTAATAGCTACTTTAGTACGCGCATCAGCATTTTGCATATCCATTTGAGCCATAGCTGTAGCATTCTGCATACCAGCTTGTTGACGATTATCCATATCTTTTATAGCCATTGTTTGCATAAACTGACTATTAGCAAGCGCAACCTGCTGATTTGCGTCAAACTGTTTCATGTCCATATTAGCATCAATCTGTGCATTAAACATCGCAGCAGCTTGCTGATTATTTAAATTAGCAAGTCCCATCTGTTGAGCTAGTTGAGCATTAACTTGCGCTGCTTGCATTTTCTTTTCATAAGTTTGCAACTCTGCAACATTTTGTGCAGACATACTTTCAGAGTCTGCTTGATTTTTAGCATTAAGATTAGCAAGAGATATTTTTTCTTGCATAGAAAGCTTAGCAAGGTCTGCTTGTTGTGCAAGCTGCTCATTCTGAGACATGACCTGCACATGAGTATTTAGCTCTTGTAATCTAAATCTATTAGCTTCTGTAAAGTTTGCTGCATCCGTTGCAGAACGCTCTTGAAGATTAGCCAACTCCATCTGCTGTTCATTAGCAAGATTAGCCATATCCATTTGTTGAGCTAAATTAGCATTAGTCTTACGAAAGTCTACAAGAACATTTAAGTTTGCAAGGCGTGTCTGCTGCTCTGCTGACATATTAGCCCTAGAGGTAGTATTACGTTCTGTTAGTTCCGCTAGTTCAGTTTTTAACTGTGCGTCAAGATTTACTTCTTCCATCCGCTGATTAAGCTCAGCTTGCCTAGAAGATCTTTGAATCTTTGCATTTAGTTCAGCAAGTTCAAACTGATTTTCTGCTGTAAAGTTAGCTGCATCTGCGGCTGCTTTTTCTTGAAGAATAGCAAGTCGCATTTGCTGATCACTATTTAAATTAGCTAAATCCATTTGTTGTGCTAAGGAAGCATTTGTTTTCTTAAAGTCTACTAGAGTTTGAAGATTTGTAAGACGCTCTTGTTGTTGAGCAGTCATTGTGTCTCTAGAAGCTAAGTTTAAATTATTTAAATTTATTGCTTCAACTTGCAGTTCAGCTGAAAGGTTAGCTTTTTCCATGTCTTGCTGTAGCTCAGCTTGACGCATAGTGCGGTTAACTGTAGCATTATAATTAGCAAGCCTAGTTTGTTGCTCAGAAGTTAAGTTTTGCGCTCCTGCTTGATTAAGAGCTTGAAGATTTGCAAGATCTATTCTGCTTCCCGCATCTAAGTTGGCTAGTGCGGTTTGTTGTCGTTGACTAGACTCTTGTGATGCTTGCTGTTGAGCAGCTTGGAAGTTTGCAAGTTCTGTTTGTTGTGTTTGTTGTGCAGAAAGAATCGTAGCTTCTTGTCTAAACTGTCCCTGCTGTACTTTAATTTGCTGAGCCATCTGTGCAGTCTGTGATGCTGCTGTTTGCTTGTTTGCAAGATTCTGCATACGAAGCTGCATAGTTTGCTGTGCTGTGGCTAAGTTAGCTTGCTGATCGTTACTTAAATTTTGTTGCGCTCGTTGTTGCAATGCTTGTGCATTACTATTAGCTATAGGTAAAGCACTTTGTATAATTGCATTAAAAAGAGAATCACGGCCTACAGTAGAGGCTGAAAGACCTCTTTGAGCAAGGTTTTGCTCTATAGCTGCTACCGCTGGCCTTGCCCATGCAGGAGTCTTACCATCCTCCATACCTGCTAGTAATTGTTCCATCTGAACAGACACTAAAGCCTCTTGAGGAAGTGCTGCAACTGCTGCTACAACTTGTGGAGCCGCATCAGTATCTAACTGAGCTTCTACTGTAGCAGGATCTTCTGCTATAGCTGCTGTAACTTCTTGAGGCATGTTTGCTACAACAGCAGTCATATCTGATGCCGCTGCTGTACGTTCTGCTCCTGTAATAGCCTGTCGTGTTGCGGCTGCTGCTGTAGGAATACCACCAATTTGTGATGCATCACCTTGAGCCGCTGTACCTGTAATAGCTTCACGACCTTCTAAGTCCACTGAAGGTGCTGCGCCTAAATCTCTTGCAATACCCTGTGCAGCTTCTGCTACTTGTGCAGTTCTTCTGGCTGCAACTTTAAAGGCAGGTATTTGATCAATTTCAGTTTGACCGCCTTGAGGTGTATAATCTGTTGAATAAAATTTTGCTGTGGCCGCACGTTCTTGAGGAGGTACACCCATACGATCTTCAAACTCTGCTAAAGCTGCTTCACCTTGTTGTGCTACACGCTGCTTAGCCATTTCAAACTCAGGAAGAGTTTTAGGATCTATTCCTCTACCGCCTACTAGATTAGAAAGAGTCTGAACTTCTTGATCAGTTATTTGCTTAGCTTCTCTAGTTATTACATCAGGGCCATCAACTTCTCCTACTGTAAATCTTTCGTCAGTAGTTACTCCTGTTGTATAATCTACAGCATCAGGTCGCGTTGCTGCTACAGCCTTTGCTGCCTCTTCAGCCGCCGTATCTCTTCCTGCCGCTTGCGCTCTTTCAGTAAGCGTTGCTTGTGCTGCTTTGGCTTGAGCATCTTCAGAAACTACACCTTGTTCAGCAGTAGGTGCAGCAACATCTTCAGCTTTAGCGGCAGTCATTGTTGCAGCAGTAGTAGCGTCTGTAAAGGATGAAGAATCTAACTTACCTTCTTTCATCATTTCATCAGGAGTTCTTTCAAAAGTAGCGCCAAAACCCTCTAAAGTATATTTACCTGTCTGAGGATTATAACCTTTTATAGTTACATCCCCACTCTTCATAGCAGGTAATTCGTTTAAAGCTGTAGTAAGCTTTTCAATATTAAGAGTTCCCGGTACAGTGGCTCTAGCAACGTCTGCTTGAGTTTGAGTAATAGCACCCGGAGCAGTAACCGTACTTGCTGTTGCTCCTGTTTGTGCAGCTATTTGCTCTGCTTCTCCAAGATCAGTATCTGTAGTATCTACTTTTTCTACTTCAACAGTTGGAGGTGTAAATACTGGAGGAGGCGTTATTACAGGACTAGGCGCTCCCGGTGTGACACTTCCTGTTACAGTTCCTGCGGCAGGTGTAGTGCCTCCTGTACCTGTAAGAGGATCTGAACTTCTTTCATCGCTAGCAGTACCTGAAGCTCCACCGCCTGTAGTTTCTGTTGTTCCTGTGGTTCCTCCACCTCCATTAGTTTCAACTCCACCTACAAAGGTATTTCTTGGATTAAACATCCCTAATTCAGGTTCAAAATTACGGCCATAACCACCTATATTATAGTTAGTTCTTTTTTGCTTTAAAGACTTTAAAACTTTTTTATTATTTCTACTTGCTCTTTTTTTACTCATAGTAGCATACTTCCAAATACTGTTATTGATGTAGTAAATACTACTGTAATTACTAGCCAAGCTAGTTTTTCCCATCGTGCTGCATGGTTCTCAGAAGCTTTACGAAGTTCACGTAACTCTACAGTACACTCAGCCCAGCGTTCTCCGCACTCTTTCTCATGTTCTGCTATACGTTCTAAAGCTTCTAAAGCTATGTCCATTTCTGTTTTAGCAGTCATAAGTATTTTCACCTACTGCTTGGCTTTGCCAATGTTTAGTGCAATCACATCAAGTAGTTTATAAGCCTTTGCAACCCATACATCATCCGTAGGTGTAGGCGTTAAAGCTGCTATAGTAGATGCTAAAGCTACAGCAGCGGTGAGTACGTTAAATAGGTCAAATAGATATTCCATAATTATGCCTCTGGATCGTAGTCTGTAGCAGATTTAATTGCTGCGGTGATCGTTGACATATCTTCGCTGCCCCAATCTTCCAAGTCTTTCATAAACGACAGGTAGCCAGAGCTACGCATAACGCGCTCTTTCTTTTCTGCACTGGTCATGTCGTTACAAAACTCGTTTGAGTCATCAAGACAGTTTGTGATTACGCTTACACTGCCCAGCATTGCTGAGTAGTCCTGTGCTTTTTGCTCATCTGAGCGTGTCTCTGATTCAGCCATTTTTAGCCTCCTTTAAGTGTTTCTATTTCTGCGGAAAGTTCTTGGATTGCTTTTACAAGCATTGGGATTAGTGCTGATGGCGCTACTTGCTGTGTACCGTCTGGGTCTTCAACCCAAATATTGTGTCCGTCTACAACATCAGAGTTTGCATCAATAACAGTCTTTACTTCTTGAGCTATAAAGCCGTGGTGCGCTTTGCCTTCACCGTATACAGGATCAGATGACCCTTCATCGTACTGAGGTAAATCATCTGCTACAGCGTTTTTAGCGTTCCACTTAAATGTGACGGGACGCAATGCGTTTATAAAGGAAAGACCGACCGTTGAATCTGCAACATCTTTCTTTAATCGTTCGTCAGAAGCAGCCGCCCATGAGGTATCAGAACCATCTAGATTAATCGTTAAAGTGCCTCCTGTATTACCAAATCTAACAGTAGAGTTGCCACCACCAGTAATACCAGTTCCTATAACAGTTTGGTCATTAGCACTACCGCCACTTGCATCAACATTATACCCAATACATATATTAGCCCCTCCAGTGGTTACAGAATCTCCTGCAAGACCGCCCACAAAAGTGTTCTGGGTTCCCGTGGTGACTCCTTCACCCGCTGCAAAACCCATAGCAACATTGTAGGGAGTTGCAGCCGTAGTAAAGTTTTGCGTAACTAAAGCGTTGTAGCCTATTGCCACAGAACGACTGCCTAGCGTATCTGTTGATAAAGACTGAAAGCCTATGGCAACGTTAAAGTCAGCATCTTGTAGAGCATCACCTGCAAGACCGCCCACGATGGTGTTCTGGACTCCCGTGGTGACGTTTTCTCCAGCTAAGTAGCCGACTGCTACGTTGTAAGTATTTACAGCAGTAGTTTGGTTTGAAGTAGAAAGAGCGCCGTAACCAATAGCAGTGCTATATTGACCCAAAGTCTCATTAGTTAACGCTGCTACGCCAACTGCCGTGTTCCGCGCACCCTGAGTCAACGCATCCCCTGCTTGACCGCCCACGAGGGTGTTCTGAACTCCCGTGGTGACTGCATAACCAGCACTATAGCCAACAGCTACGTTGAGTGAATTTGTAGCAGTAGTGAAGTTTTGATTTTGTAATGCTCCATAACCAAACGCTGTTGATTGACTACCTAGCGTATCCGTAGTTAATGCAAAAGTTCCTACAGCCGTGTTGTAATCAGCATCAGTTAAAGCGTCACCCGTTAGACCTCCTATGAGAATGTTAGAAATTCCCGTGGTGACTGCCGTACCTGCTCTGTCGCCTACAGCCACGTTGAACGTGTTAGTACCCGTAGTGAAGTTTTGTACTTTGAGAGCATCCCGCCCGATAGCGATTGACCTAGCGCCTTTCGTATCGGCTGAAAGTGCGTTGTAACCTAATACGACGTTGCTATCGCCTGTCGTAAGAGCATCCCCTGCTAAACCGCCGATGATGGTGTTATTGGTTCCCGTGGTAACTGACAGCCCTGCACTTGCTCCTACTGCGGTGTTGTACATATCTGAGGCAGTCGCTGGATTCATGGCATTCAGCGCAGCGTTACCAACAGCGACGTTCTGACTTCCTAGTACATTAGTGCTGAGAGCATTTGTACCTACCGCCACATTGAAGTCGGCGTCAGTAATAGCATCACCCGCCAGACCGCCGATGAGGACGTTAAAAATCCCCGTGGTGACTGACAGACCTGCGGCCTCTCCTACAGCTACATTGTAAGTGTCTGTGGCAGTGGTAAAGTTTTGAGTAAATAAAGCAGCATTACCGATTGCCACACTTCTTTTACCCGCCGTATCAGATGACAAAGCTTGATAACCAACGGCAACATTTGTTATGCCTGTAGTTAAAGCATCTCCAGCTAGACCGCCGATGAGAGTGTTTTTAGTTCCCGTGGTGACTTGCATACCTGCACCGTAACCAACTGCTACGTTGAAAGTATCTGTGGCGGTGGTAAAGTTTTGATTTTGTAATGTATCAGCACCAAGGGATGTGGTTTTGCTTCCTAGAGTATCCGCACTCAGCGCAGTCCTTCCTAAAGCTACGTTTTTAGCGCCTTCTGTAAGAGCATCCCCAGCATAACCTCCTAGCAAAGAGTTATGAGTGCCTGTAGTTATCGCAGCACCTGCTGACCTACCGACAGCTACGTTTTGCCCTGCTGCTCCAGCGTTTTGAACTTTTAACGCTTGATAGCCAACCGCAACATTATCGCCATCCGCATCCTCAGTCTTCAACGCCTCAAAACCAACGGCTACGTTGTTATCACCCGTAGTCAAAGCCGTACCTGCTTCGTCACCCACGACCACGTTGTAGTTGCCGCCAGAGGTGATGCTGTTACCTGCGTTGACACCTGCGCGGAAGTTGGAGGTGCCAGCGGTTGGGGTGGATAGAGAGCCGTCTGAGGCAATCTTTAATCGTGCCGTGTCATTAGTTATGATGTTGAAGTCATCATTACTTGTCATACCTAAAAATGCAGCGGCATCAGTAGACTGATAAACTCCAAAATGGCTTGTCCCTCTACGTCCAGTAAGAATGTTCCCGCTTTTTCCTGCTGAGTTAATGCCTAAAGTGTATGTACTAACTAATCCATTACCAATACCAACTGCATCGTCTCCTCCATCCACCAACAGCATATGTGTGTTGCCGTTGCTTTCTACCCTAAAATCTACGTCAGCAGAAGCTTCATTAAATACAGCGCCACCGTCTTGAGTCAAAGCACCATCAATGTCCACGACATCTAGGTTAGTGGTGCCATCAACGTCTATATCGCCTGAGATGTCTAACGTAGCAGCATCTAGCTCACCGCTAATCGTAAAGTTACGAATGCCTGTGTAGTCTTTATTAGAA
>MDTC01180604.1_pt1 | contig 16531 bp, 18 predicted proteins | sample 811181 | NCBI WGS metagenome assembly MDTC01 (sample SAMN05326644, study PRJNA326480) | marine metagenome | isolation source: seawater | place: Pacific Ocean: North | collected 2011
AAAGAAGGCAAACAGTTTATTGATCAAATGGAAAGTAGAAGAACAAATCCTATCACAATGCAAGAGATAATGTGGAAGGACAAAGAACTAGGAGAATGGTATGACTCAATATAAACATGTAGTCAGTGCAGGTTGTTCCTTTATACATGGCAGTGAATTAGGAGATGAAGTTCCCTATTCACAATCCACTTATCCAGCATTGGTGGCCAAACAATTAGACGCGAGTTATGACTGTTTAGCATATCCATCAGCATCCAATCAAGGCATCGCAAAAAATATACTGAAACACAAACCAGCACACGACACAGTGTATATTGTTCAATGGACATATCCTTCAAGATTTGGTGTAAACTTAAACTTTCAAATCAAAGATAAAAACAAAAAGAAAACAACATGGTTTGACCTTGCACCTAATTCGTGGGATTACAATCCAAAAGCATTTCATGAATACACAGAATATTCTAAACAACTAATTGATATGGGAATTCCGGAATTAAGTGAGCAATATTACAAGTATACTGGCAACAATGATCAGTTTATGTTTCAAACAGAACTTTGTATAAAAGCAGTTCAACAACATTGTAGAGAAAATGAAGCAGGCTTTTTATTTTATACCGCTACAAGCGAACTACTTCAATTGCAAGATGTAAACGGTTTTGATCGTAAAGGATTTGTTGAATGGGCATCAGACAGCAAGTATGCACATGGCCCTTACAAACATCCGTTACATGAAGCACACTTGGATGCCGCTTCGCTAGTAGCAGTAAGATTGCGAGGATAATTATACATATGTTTAGATTTGTTAAAAAAATATACAATAAAATTCTTCTTGAAATTCGTTATAGAAAGAAAATGAAAGAACTAAAGAAGAAGGATCCTTTCATTTATCATTAATCAATGAACACTACTTTTTGTTTATGGGAATATACCGGCGTAGATTCAATCTACAATGTAGGAAAATTGGTTAAGGATCTTACAACTTATATTAAGACACAAACAGCAAATCAATCAGAAGTAATTTTAGATATGTATCCGGAAGGTTACAGTCTGCATCACAATGGTGTGTGGAATATAATAGAAGCAGTTTGTGAAGCCTGTGAGGTACACACAGCATCAGTGACTTTAGTAATAGGTGACCTGACTGCTGACTACCCGTGCAACGTGATTATTCATCAACCTAGGTGGTTAATGGAAGCATCTGCTGAATTTGTAGACTTTGAACAAGACTTCAGCAAAGTAGCAGAAAGAAAATTTTTACATTTCATTGGTAGAGCCACTTGGGATAGAGTAGGAATCAATAAATTCTTAAGGGAAAAATATGCTGACCAGTCTTGGGTCACTATGGGTCCTACCAGACACAGACAAAAAGTAATAGATGATACATTTCACGGTTTTACACATCAAAATTTTGCTCCTGCTCAAATAGTTGAACTACTAGATTATACTTTGAATCCACCAAAAAACTTTTTAGTTGACACAACACGTGACGATTACACAAAATTTCCTAATAATGTGTTACCGCTTAGACACCTGTATACCAACGCATTTGTTGAGATTGTACATGAAACTGACATACATGATAATAACTTTTTCATTACAGAAAAAACAATAAGACCAATATTGTTTAAAAAACCTTTCATAGCCATGTGCGGAAAAAACTATATGAAGAATTTACGCACACTAGGATTTAAAACCTTTGACCATTGGTTTGATGAAAGGTATGATGAAGCCACTGACAGAAGAAGATACGACCATATACTACACCGCATTATCACGATAGGCAAAATGAGTTACAAAGAATTGTCTGCATGGAATTTGGAAATGCAGGAAACAGTAGAACACAACTTTAATCATCTGTTATCTAGAGGTTGGCTCGAACATTTGGACAAGTTTGATGTACAGTTTTGGCATGATGGCAAAGGCCAGTTATTATGAAAACTGATACTTCTACAGAATGTTTTAACCTGTCATGGTCAGGACGGGTAAGTTTAGATGACACTTCGCCAGCACTTGCAGATGATTTAAGAAATTATTTTAATCGATGTAAAGCAAAGGATATAGATGCAAACATAGATTTTACTGACGAAGGATTTGGATTATATGCCAATGGCGCTTGGGCAATAATTGAAAGTGTGGCCAAGGAATGTGATATTATGGATCGACTTACAATACACATATCTGATATGTTCGCATCATATCCTTGCAACACAAAGCCTTTAGTGAATGACAAATGGTTACAAGTATACAAACCAACCTCTGAACCAGATGTGACAGACAGACTTTTTAAAAAATTTGGACATTTTGTTGGTAGAGTGTCTCCTGATAGAATGGCTATGCATGTACTTTTATCCAAGTATCAAGATGACATGTGGTACTCTATATGGTATGGTTGGGGTTTCGATGACAATTTTTTCCAAAAGACAAAAAACTATTTGCCAAGACATCTAGATAAAGGTGCCATACTAGGTGAGTGCAGAAAAGTAGCAGAACAATTACCGCAAAAAAATACATATGAAACTCCTAGCAAAGATGATTTTTATGAATGGCCTAGACAAGTTGAGCCATTACATTTTTATTACAAAAATATGTTTGTTGACATTGTACAAGAGACAGATCTAAATACTTGTTTTACTACTGAAAAAACTTTACGACCTATTATTTTTAAAACACCGTTTTTATTAATAGCAGGTAAAGGGACACTGCAAAAATTAAAAGATATTGGTTTTAAAACATTTGACCATTGGTGGTCAGAAGATTATGATAATTTTTCAAACAGGGAGAGAATGGAAAAAATATTAGACATTGTGGAGTGGATTAGTGTACAATACAATGTAAACAAATTTAAAGAAGAAATGTCCGATATATTGGAACACAACTATAATCATTATGTAAATCAAACGTGGATTCCTATGGCAAAAGAGATGGGTGTGCCAGACAGTGCATTTGGAGACACAAGAACATGGGAGTAGTTTGGGGAGCATCTGCACATTTCCATGATGCAGGGTTGAGTGTAATCAAAGACGGTGAAGTTGTATTTGGTGCTCACGCAGAAAGATATTCTGGAGTAAAGCATGACAAGTTGCTTAATCAAGAAATAATTGACGAAGCACTAACTTGGGGCAACCCAGATGTAGTGGCATGGTATGAAAAACCGTGGAAGAAAAATATTAGAAAACTAATGACCGGTGAATGGCGATATTCAAAATTCGATCCACACCCTAGCAAATATTTAAAACAGTTTGGTATCACGGCTCCAGTAAAATTGTATGATCATCATTACACACATGCCACAGCAGGATATTTTACGTCACCGTTTAAAGAAGCAGTGATTGTGGTTGCAGATGCAATAGGTGAATTTGAATGTATAACAATATGGGAAGCAAAAGGCAACAAATTTAAAAAACTTCAGTCAATACGATATCCACATTCATTAGGATTATTGTATTCAGCATTCACTCAACGTTGCGGATTAAAACCAATGGATGAAGAATACATCACAATGGGTATGGCTGGTTGGGGCAAACCAATCTATGCTAACCAAATTAAACAGGAGTTTGTGAATGTTACCAATTTTCAACTATACAAAAATGTACACAAAGGCATAGGCAACTGGATGCCTAATGCTAATGTAGAAGACATTGCCGCATCTATACAGCAAGTTACAGAAGAATGTATCGACCAACTAATGAATACTGCCTACACATGGACTAGAATGAACAATGTGGTTTTTATGGGCGGTGTTGCTTTGAACTGTGTAGCCAATCATTTGCTACATGATTATTTCGAAAAAGTATGGATTATGCCCAATCCAGGAGACTGTGGATCTTCACTTGGAGCCGCACTTGCACACCGTGGAAAACATGTTAAATGGCCAGGACCGTACATTGGCACCAATATCGATAAACCATACCCTGTAGAGGCGTTATTGCACGAATTAGACACCAAAAAGATAGTGGGAGTAGCGTCTGGTCGTGCTGAGTTTGGCCCACGTGCTTTAGGACACAGGTCACTGTTAGCAGACCCTAGAGGACTGGAAATTAAAGACAAAGTAAATGCTATTAAAAAACGTCAACAGTTTAGACCATTTGCACCTGCTATATTAGAAGAACATGTACAAGAGAACTTTAAAATGTGTACAAAGCATTCGCCACATATGCAATTTGTTGGGGTGTGTATGAAACCAGAACTGTACCCTGCAATTATTCATGTAGATGGAACCAGCAGAGTGCAAACAGTCGGCAAAGATGATTCAACAGGCTTCAGAGCATTGTTGGAAGCATGGTATGAAAAAACTGGGTGTCCTATGCTACTGAATACTTCACTTAACATCAGAGGTGAACCAATGGTGAACACAAGAGAAGATGCTGATCGCTTTGAAGAAAAATATGGTGTAAAGGTTTGCTCGTGACATGTATGACCGATATTCTTATCAAGGACAAGTAACACAACACTCATCCAAAACAGAATGGTACTGGCTCACCGATGATAGAGTAGATTATTCTAATTTTAATTTTGATTATCATGCTCCTAGTTGGGAATCACAGTTTATACATTCTTTTGGTGATCAACATTCTGTGCATGGTGGCACATATCTAGTACACATCGATCATGATCGAAACACAGACTTTAAATTTATCGATCATGCTGTTACGCGGGATCAAGCATTTGATGTTTTTACAGACACACATAAAATAGACTTCAAATCAGAAACTGCAACAGAATGGTATTGGGTTACAAGTCCGTTTAATGATTATATTGATTTTGATTTTACATGGCATCCTGAACTATGGGAGAAAAATTTTGTTCATGTGTTTCCAGACCAACATGCTACACATGGAGGCACTTATATAATTCACAAAGATTGTGATTTAGAAAACATAGAATACAAATATCACAATTTTGTAATTCAACGTGTAGGCTACAATACAGACAATTGGAGAACCAACACACGCAATTCATATGCAGGGTTTGATTACACTTGGCACCCTGAACCATGGGAAGAAAAATATGTACACTGTTTCGGCGATCAGCACGCAGATGATTCACGCACATATTTTGCTGTGGAAGGAGTCAACATAGACAATGCCAGAGCATATTATCATCCTAACAGTGTTGTATGTGAAACACCATTTCAAAGATTTCATGGCATAAAATTACAGAACTGTGAAACTAATGACGAATACTATTGGATCACCAGTGATGGTAATGATTACACTGACTTTGATTTCACATGGCATCCTGATGAATGGCAAAGCAAATATGTTCACTGCTTTGGTGATCAGTATTCAGATGATGCTGGTACATATCTAATTCATTGCGATACTGACATCAATGATGCAAGAATACAGTACCATCCAAATGCAATTGAACGTACAGAATCGTTTGAACAATTCCATGTAAAAGGATTGCAAAAATGCGATACTAAAAATGACTGGTATTGGATTGTAGATGATGCTAATGATTACCAAAATTTTGATTTTAAATGGCATCCTGAATCTTGGAAGGGCAGATATGTACACTGCTTTGGAGATCAGCATTCGGATGATGCAAACACCTATTTGGTGCCTAGGGACTGTGATCTAGACAATGTCAAAGTAGAGTATCATAATCATGCTTTTCAACGTGTTAAACCATGGAATAGATTCAATATAAGCGGTCTAAAGACGGTGGATTCAGACACAGATTGGTACTGGATCATCTCAGATCAAAACGACTACACAGACTTTGATTTTACATGGCACCCAGAGAGTTGGCAAACCAAATATGTACATTGTTTTGGGGATCAGCATGCTGATGATTCCAATACATATTTGGTGCATAAAAGCCATGACATTACCAATATTAGATGGCAATATCATCCTAATGCTGTGACCAGAACTGCCAAGTATGACATATTAGAATATAATAGTGAATTGAATCATCATGCAGAAGCAAACACAGAATGGTATTGGTTAACTAGTAAAGAAAACGATTATACAGATTTTGATTTTACATGGCATCCTGAGACAGCACAACGCAAATTTGTTCATGTGTTTGGTGACCAGTTTTCTGAAACATCAGGAACATATTTGATCAACAAAGCATTAGACCCAAATGATTGTAGACAACAATTTCATGAAAATAAAGTTGTACGCAAAACCACAGGTACAATACACAGATGTTCAAACATGATGCCTAATGATGAAGGCACTAGATTGTTTTCTAACTTGTTTAACTTTATAAAAAGAATAGCAAACAACAGTGATGAAAGGAATATTTGGGTTACTGCTTCTGTTGTTGATGACAAAGACTTTGATTATAAGTGGCATCCAGCAGACTGGGAATCAAAATATATCCATGTGTTCCACAATCTACAAACAGAATACGGTTATGTTATGTGGATACCTCTGGATCAATTTAAAAAACAAATGGACACGTTGCAAAAATTAGAATGGTTTGACACTATAAAATATCATGCAAGTGATTTGCAGTTTTACGATTTGCCTATCAACGTTTTTAAATCAATGGAAGGTGCGGCTGAAAAAATACAACAACACACATTCACACATCATTACGAATGGTTTGTTGAGGACAGTGTGCAAAAACAAAGTTTGCCAAATTATTATCCAGCAAGATGGGATGAAGTTAACATTGACTGTTTTGGTGAACACAAACAAATGATGTTGGTGCCACGCGAAGCAAAATCATTTGTGCTTGATCAAGTTTACGATTATCCAGCAATAGCATCACAACAACATGATATACAAACACAACCAAACGACATAATTTTTATATCCTATGATGAATCGATGGCAGATGAAAAATATGAACAACTGAAGCAAAAGTATCCTAGAGCAAAAAGGATACATGGTGTAAAAGGACAAACCCAAGCATATCACAAGGCAGCCAAATTATCAGACACTGATTACTTTTTTGCTGTGTTTCCTAAACTGGACATACACCCAGAGTTTGATTTTGAATATCAAGTAGATAGATTACACAATCCTTGTCACTGGATCTTTAACAGTTACAATCCTGTAAACGGATTAAAGTATGGACATGAAGGAATTATACTGTTCAATAAAAAATTAGTGCTTGAAACAACTAAACCAGGCATAGATTTTGTAATGTCCAAGCCACATGATTTTGAGGATATTATGAGTACCACAATGATGTTTAATAAAGATCCATGGTTAGCATGGAGAACTGCTTTTCGAGAAGTTGTCAAATTAAATTACTTTAACAAGCAAAAACCTGACAGGATCACACAAGAACGTTTACAAATTTGGCGTACAGTGGCGGAAGGTGAAAACAGTGAGTGGGTATTACAAGGAGCAAATGACGGCCAAAAGTTTTTTGAAAGTGGCCAAGATCTTAAATTGAGTTATGATTTTGAATGGTTGAAGAATGAGTTCAATAAGGTTTCCATTTAAGTTCTAGTTTTTCTAACCAACTGTTTCCTGCTTGTTTGGCTTCATCTATTAATAATGTTATAGTGTGATCAAATGCATCCAAAAATCCTACGTCAAATGGTCTTGATTTAATCCCAGGTCCTGATAGATGTCTTTTTACAATATGTTCAATTGAATCTTGTTTTACGTTTCCGATGATATATCTGTCACTGCCTGGTCTGTCAAGAAATCCACTTTCATGATACACATATTGATTGCCTAGACTGTCCACAGCAGATGCCACTTGTGGAAAGCCATACCCGTCCATTTGCTCATAGTTCGCCATTTTGATTGGCCCGTCAATTAATCCATGTCTTACAGGATGTAATGCATAACCATAATCAATGTGTAGATGTTTCATGTCATTGTCGTTTGCATATTCTTCTTCAACTTCTAGAAATATATTGTGTAATGTGCTTCTCTCTACATTAGAAATATAATTGTTGCTCTGGCTAAAATCTTCTCGTAGTGTGATGAATGATATTTTGTAGTCACTAACTGAATTTATTTGTTTGATCATACGGAAAACTTTTTTAAGATCATTACTATGTCCGGGCAGTATAATCCAGTTGACTCCTAGCCGTAAAGATTTGTCCGACTCTGACATACGTTTACAAAAATTCTGTAAGTTTTTAAGAACCATTTTATATGACTTATTATTTTTTGTGACTGAATAATAACTTTCATCATCATATCCATATAAACTTACACGCATCACTTCTAGGTCTAAAATGCCAATCTGCTTATCTACGAAGTTTTCTGTCAAGGCATAACCGTTGGTATACAGTTGCATTTTAAATCCTTTGGAGTTTCCGTAACGAATAATCTCTCCAATGTGTGGGTTTGTCAAAGGCTCTAATCCTCCACTTATTCTAAATCGGTCTTGCCAATTTTCGTCTGACTTAGGATCTTGATCAATGATACTTTTAAAAACATCTAAACTGTCATCAGCAATAGATCGTTCATATTTTGCATCATAGTTTCTTCCGCAAAAAGTACAAAAAAATTGACAGTTGAGGCCTGGATATAATCCTATTCGATTAGGATATTTGTAAGTGTTGTTTACTGCATGTGACAGAGAACCATTGTTTAACAAAGGTAATATTGTGTTGTTCCAATATTTGTTTGCTTGATCGTCGCCTTTGGTATGTTTATACCCTAGTCTCATTGTGATAGAATTCCTTAACCTTTTGTATTATATAATCTTGTTGATCTGTGTCTAGGTGTTGACTTGAAGGCAAACTCACAATGTGTTTACTTACTTGTTCAGTGATAGGTAAAGGATGCCGCACACCATTATGGTAAGGTTCAAAAACATGACAAGGGTGTCTAAAGTGTATGTTTGTGTAAATTTGTTGATCTTTAAGCCACTGCATTAATTCGTCACGTCTTTCTACTTGAATATTATAAACGTAGAATGTCATCTTGCTCCATGGTACTTCTGGCAATGTTTTTATAATGCCTTGCACATCTTTGAATGCGTCATTATATTTTCTACAAATTTCTTGTTTCTTATTCATCCATTTATCCAAATAAGGAAGTTTGGCACACAGCACAGCCGCTTGAATGTTATCAATCCTTGTGTTGTACCCAATTTTTTCATATTCGAATCTGACACGTCTTCCATGATCTCTATACATTTTGCATTCTTCGATTAAATCTTTTCTGCCCATTACACAGCCAGCATCGCCTACTGCCCCTAAATTTTTCACTGGATTAAAACTTACACAAGCAAGGTCAACTCCTTTGACAGCACCTAACTTGGTTCCTAAATAATCTGAACCAAACGCCTGAGCGGCATCCTCAATCAAATACAAATTGTGTTTGTTTTTTATTTCGATAATTTTGTTTATGTCTGGTGATTGACCATATATGTCTACAAACAAAATTGCTTTTGTTTTATCGGTGATAGCATTTTCAATTTTGTCTATGTCTATGTGATAGTAGTCATCAATGTCAACAAATACAGGAGATGCACCAACTACTGCAATAGATTCTGGAGTACTGACAAATGTATGACTAGGCACTATAACTTCATCACCTGGGCCTATGCCACAAGCCTTCAGAGCAATTATCAATGCCATTGTGCCACTTCCACATGACGCAACTGATTCACAACCTATGTAGTCCATGATCATTTGTTCTAATGTGTCTCGATATCCTGTTGTGGTTCCAAACACTGCATTGCCAGTAATAAAGTTGTTTGTGTCTAACACTTCTTGTATTGCATGATCAATATCATGTTTGCATTCTTGATATTGTGATTGTAAATCTGTAAACTCTATAGGTAACTTCATAATATTGTATCGTAATTAATGTCTTCTAATGCTTCTTTCAAATCAAACTTGCTGGAATAACCGATTGATTTGAGTTTTGTTATATTTAATGCTCCGCGATTAGGAAAATATTTCTCTCTGTTTACAGGTAAAACTTTGCTCTTACTGTTATAAAAATCAACCACAGACTCTGCAATTTTTTTTATAGTAAATGTTTGTTCACTGCTGATATTGAATGTTTCATTTTTTACATTATCCTTCAATGTCAAATTTACTGCTTGTATCAGGTCTTTCACATACGTGATGTCTGTTGTAGAATCTTGTGCATAAAATATGTCTTGATCTTGTAATGCTGATTTAATAAATTTAGGCATTAGTCTATCAGCAATATCATAATCCCCAAACACACAAATTGGTCTAAAAATTATATAATCAACAGCATCTCTTGTAATTGCTTTCAACAGTTTTTCTTGTGTAAGTTTTAAACTGCCATACAAATTTATAGGCGAACACAAACTATTTTCATCGGCATCGTCTTGATAATTTCCATAGACATTTGAACTGCTGAACAATATGTATTTTTTTGGTTTGTACGAAAAAGTGTTTACCAGTCCTGTGATCATAGTCTCCGATGCCACAGTTGGATATTGTTCAACTAAACTTACTCTTGGATATGATGCAAGATTAATTACAACATCTGGTTGGAAGTCTGCATACAATGAATCAATTTTACTTCTTTCAAGGACTGATCCATTAATTGTTTTGACATTGTTCCAGTTTTTAATTCTTGAACTTATAATTTTTTGTTTGATAGTTTCGTTTTCAATTCCAAATAAAGTAAAATTATCATATACACAAATTTGGTGATCCTTTTGAAGTTGGTTTACTAGGTGGTGCCCGATAAATCCAGCACCACCAAATATAAGGATCTTCATTACAGATTACTCTGCGGACTTCTTAGGTCGTCCTTTTTTAGGTCTTGTTTCTGGATCAAGTTCGTATGCTCTTTCTCGCATAGCATTCATCTGATCTTCTAATTTACTTGCTCTGTTCAGCATCAATTTCGCTTCTGTTTTATTAGAATTACCTTGATCATTTGTATCAGACTGTATTGCTAAGCCGTCTACTCTAACACCCTTTTGTTCTGCAATCAATTCATTCAATTTGTCCAATTGAATTGCATCAGCACCTTCTTCTGTCATTAACACATTTTCAGTTGGTTGTTTCATCAACAAACCTTTGTTGTGTAAATGTTCCAGTACAGTAATACCAGTAACGGAATTAGCCGCCGATGCTTCATTAGTATCTAAGGAATCTGACAACTCTATTCTTGATCTGCCTAATTCGTGAGCAAACTCGAATGCCGCTTGTCCATTTGCAGACTGTAATAAATCCATCACATGATCTGATTCGAACGGTCTTAATGCATCTTTATCGATCACAAGTGCAGACATTGCGTCACCTGGTAAAGTTCTGTTTACAATAATAACTTTACTACCAGTTGTTTTTAATTGTCCTAAATGTTTCATTTATTCTCCTTCCGCAGGTGCGTCAGTTTGTGCTGGTGCTTCTGCTGGTTGTTGAGCCGCCTCTTTAGCATCGACTCCTTTTAAGAAGGCATCCAATTTATCAAACACTGATCCAATAGTTCCTAGTTCAGGACCTTTGAATGATCCTCGTTGTGATGAGATATCAATGATTGTTCTTAAGTTTCTTAAATCTGCCACAGTCAGTGCGGGTGCTTCTGCTTGTGGAGTAGTAACTGTGCCTTCTTGTGGTACAGTTGCTTCTGTTATCGTTTCTTCTGTTTTTGTTTCTTCTGACATAAGTGTCTCCTTATATTATAATATATGTACATTATAATTTATCTTATAGGCGATTGTCAAGAATAATAAACGGTTTGACCAAAAGGTGGTTTTATATGATCTCCACCATGTATAACCCAAAGTGTATCACAATAGTCTGGGTCACCCCATCGGTCCCAAGTTTCACCATCAGTGAAAACCACTAGCATTGATGGACGAATTTCTTCATCTTGCATGTATTTCCAATTAACGGAAATGTCTGTACCACCATAACCAGCAGGTCGATAGTCTTCAAGTTCTTTGCCATCCCAAGTTTCAAACGTTTCATCAGCATGAACTTCTGTGTCAAAACACCATACTCTAATTTTGTAATCGTCGAATTCATCTTTAATGCCATTCACTTCGCCTAGGAAGTCTCTCAGCATTTCTTGATCAATCGATCCTGATGTATCAATGCTTATGTGTACATCAAGTTCATTGTCTACATCTAATCCTGGTAATACTGCATTTGTAGAATACATTTTTCTAGATGGTCTAGTCCATGTGTAATTATTTTTAATTTGACTCTTGATAGATGTTCTAAGCATTTGTCTCCAATCTAGTTTAGGAGCAGTGATGTCTGTGATCAATCTTTCCAGGCCTGCCGGTATATTGCCAGCACTTGATGACTCAGATGCTTTGGCCGATTGTATCAGACTGTTCTTAATTTCATCATTTAGTTTGTCTTGTTCTTCCTGCGACATACCTTCGCCTATTTTAATTGTTTCTTTAGAACCATCTTTGCTCTCGATAGTTGCTTCACCTTTGTCTAGATCAATGTGTACGTCTAAAGTTTTCTGTTGTTTTTGCCAGTCACTTAATTTGTCATAGATCTGTTCAGCACTTAATCCTTTATATTGAGGATCATACAACGGAGCCAAGTCACCGGTTGGTGCTCTGCCAATGCCTTCATCTATTATGATCTGGTTGATAGCATAATCTGCCGCAACATTCCAACCCTGTGGATCTCTGTCACCTCGTCTAAGCATATGTTCAAAAGCAACATGAAGCACTTCATGACATATTAGAAACTCTGTTTGCTTTACATCTAGTTTACTAATGAAGTCTGCATTGTAATATAGGTGTCTACCATCAGTGGCCGCAGTAGGCATTTCTGGTATTTCTTTAAGAATCAATCTTGTTGCCATGTTGCCAAAGAACGGTTTCTTCAGCAACAATGATATCCTAGCAGTAACTAGTTTTTCTTCTACTTCTGTTTTAAGCATTTTCCATACTCGCTACAACATACTTGCCAAATTGTTTATGGAACTTAGTAAACGACTTTAATTTACTAGGCTTCATTGGCAGTTTGTAAGTTGATAAAGCAATCTTGGCACCCATCACTGTAAGTTCTGTGTCAAAATTGTCCATCATAAAGTTTAAGAAACAGTCTGCTTTCTTATCGAAGTCCTTGTCTTTGTTCTCAGCGGCCTCTTTAAGTTCATAGCACATACTCACAGCCAGTGAGTATTGTCCACTTACTTCTGTTTTCTTTTTCATCTCTTTTACTTTACCACTCAGTATGTCTGTAGGGTTAGGAAGATCTGACGCAATTTTACGATGAGCCATAAATTTGATTGCCAAACCTTCCCCTACTGCACCCGCTACAAGATCGGTAAGCGATACTTGAGGCAAGTCTTCAGTTAGTAATTGACTCACGAAACTCCAAGTTCTAGGTGTAGCAAATGCCTTACTAGAACCTTTTGGATCGAAGTCATATAAATCTTGTTTTGTAAATGTAATGTAACCTACAACATCCGGATGGATATTGTGTAAGGTTGCCCACTCAAACCAGTCATCAAAAACAACTTTCATTTCTAAGTGAACAAAACGATTTGAAAGAGGAGCCGGCATTCTAAATGTAACGCCTCTATCAGTTTCTCTATTACCAGCGGCAACAATTGAAACGCCATCTGGCAATTTATAAGCACCAACCTGTCTGTTTAATATAAGTTGATATGCCGCCGCCTGTACTGCCGGTGGTGCCGCATTTATTTCATCTAAAAATAAAATTGCATTGCTCTTCGGATCACTCGGCAACTCAATTGGTGGTGCCCATTCCATCACGTTGGATTTTGAATTGTAAAATGGAATACCTTTAATGTCTGTTGGTTCCCACAACGGCAGTCTAATGTCAATAACTTCTCTACCTTGTGCGTCGCCAATTTGTTTAACAATATCGGATTTACCAATACCTGGTGCACCCCATACCATGCATGGTCTTTGTAATTGAATACAATGTTTAAGTGCTGTAATGACCTGACTTGGGCCTATTTGTCTTGTTGTTTCTACTACTTTGCTCATCTGCTCACCTTTGTTTTATGTTGTTATAGTTCTATTATAATACCAAACTAGGGAGAGTCAACCGAATAAAAACCAATTAGATCAACGACTTAAAATTTTCTTATACGGTTTATGAGTTTATCAAGCCAATTCTTCCCCTCATGTGGATCGTATCCACTCCACGTATCAACAAAGGCAGACTGAGTGCGTTCCATTGATGTTAGATTACTATCAATACGCACCAACTTGAATGATCTCTCTCCTTTTCTACTGATTGGCACAAACGGATCTATGTGTTCCATGATATAATGAGGTTTTTCCGAAGTGACATAATCTGTAAATATTTCTGTATCTTCCTCGTCTCTAACTACTCGTTCATGCTCTTTTACAAACTCTGGAACTCTATCTTGCTTTACTAATCCTATCGAAGGAGCAACTACCTCGTTGGCAAAATTCCATTGGTCTAAAGGCGTAGGATGTGAATCATTGGTATAAACCGGCGTGTTATTGCTTCTAAATACACTAAAAGAAGTGTAATTTAATATCCAAGTCCCAGCAGTCATATGATCTAGGTATTTTTGCTCTTGTGTTGATAGTTCAAAATAGAAGAAACTGTAACATTCAATATTTTTAGATTGGCATAATAGATTCACTGTGTCTATACACAGAGCCAAGTTTCGTAATCTTTCATATGGATCAAAATGTTCTCCAACGTATTTTGCATCTGTATGGGTAACAATGTCTTTGTGTTGTGGACAATATCTTTCATATCCAGTCCACATCACACATACTTTTTTAACATCTTTAGGATCGTGCTCGTATTCAAATTGCCCTAAAGGCATTCTTCCGTATAGATAGTCCACCATTCTGTAAGTGATGATACTGTTATCAATACCAGCATCTCCTACATTAATCACTTGATGCGGTTGTTTGTCAGTTGACCATTCTTTTAGGTAATTGGCCCAAGTAGGCCATTTGTATTGTGTGAAACTACACCCCGAAGTTAATATTATCATATTGCAAAATTTTCTAGATCACCATCTAATAATTGCAACATCACTGCTGGCTTTTCTGAGAAGAACAACACGTATGTTTTCTTGTTATTAATGTAGTACGGACATGAGCAATGACGATCGAGGTTCAACATAGACCTCACTGTAAGTTTATTTTTGATCTTGATCTTGTAATGTTTGAAATCACTATTTTTTAAAAGATGAAATCCTTGATAGGTAAGTTGGAAATTAGAAGCGTCACTTTTAATATTGCGAAACATCATGGCAGGTAGACTTCTGATATCTTCAGAGACATCACATCGTCCTTTAACAATGTTGGCTAGTGCAAGTTTAGTGAGTTTCATCTTTCAACAATTTGCCTTTAGTTAATTCATATACTGAGAAATCTTTTGTCTTGAACATATTGTTGAGTTTTTGTGACAAGTTATGGGCATGACCAGGATTGGAAAAAGAAACTTTCTTGTATTTGGGTCCTGGATAATTGGACACTATAGAAGAAGTTTTCAAGTTGATCGGCTTTTGCTGATAGAATACTGCAAAGATGGCAGAGGCTTCTAAGATTTCTTCCATCTTGAAACTTTTGTTGTTTGTGTGTTGCAACAACGTCTTGGGTTTAGGTCTACTCATATATCACGAGTATTTATTGGTCTTTTTGTATGGTTGGATAGTTTTATTCTAGTCCTAAAGCAACAAGGTCGTCAAAACCGCCTATACGGTTACCATTGATGAATATTTGTGGCACTGTGCGAACATGTGGATATTCTGCCATAAAAGATTCTCTGATTGATGGCTCTTCCATGTTGACTTCTTCCCATTCTAGGCCTTTGGATGAAAGTAGGCTTTTTGCTTTGACACAATATGGGCATACTTTTTTGGTGTACATCTTTACTTCTTTGATATCTGCTATCTTCATTTAAAATCTCCTCCGTTGAGTTCTATTTCTTGTACTTGATCAGGTGTTTTAATTTGCTTGTCTACCAATCTCAGCAACAACATGTTTAATGAATTCCTAACACGTTTGATTGTTTCGATGTCAAACTTCATTTCTTTCTGTCTAGAATTATCCGCTCTGTTGATTGCTTCAATAAAATTCTTAATGTGTAATGTTTCATCTTGTTTCATATTGCTATTTAAACGATCATTTTGCTCTGTTTACTAATGAAAAGGATTGTTTCTGTTCTGTGACAGTTTTAAATGGCCCTTTAAATTCATTACCCTCTAATGTACTAAGTTTAGGACAAAATCCTCTTACCCAACCTTTTGGAAAATGCACAAGGAAATATCCTGCCGCATACATATTATCTGAGTTTGCACTTTTACTGTACAGAGCAATTTTTTTATGTACGTCGAACACACCATTGTGTGGAATGTGTTTGGTTGGATAATCATACAATATCTTTTCAGGTTCTTGTGGGTCTACTTCTGCAGAATGATCTAATACAAATTTTGTGTTAACTTCATCCTCTGACATTGTAAGTATAGTAGAATCCACACAAGTTACCACATACTGTGTGTCTGTGTGTTTTTGTATAGTACCTATTTTAGAACCGTTATGTAATAACAACCAAAATCTTTTAGGCAACAACTGCTTCGTTGTGACTGATTCTTGCGTTAAAAGGTTCTGCATAAAATTTGACATTGTCTCGTATCCTTACTAGTTCATGTTTACTACAAAATTTTAACAG
>MDTC01021918.1_pt1 | contig 16526 bp, 13 predicted proteins | sample 811181 | NCBI WGS metagenome assembly MDTC01 (sample SAMN05326644, study PRJNA326480) | marine metagenome | isolation source: seawater | place: Pacific Ocean: North | collected 2011
CTTCGATCGCCTGCTTTCGCTGGGCCTGGGCGCGAGCCCGGCTGATCCGCGTGCCTCCGGCGACCGCCGTCCAGCTCAGCTCGATGCCGCCCTCGACCCACTCGTTCGCCACCAGCTGGTCGTTGTCGGTCCAGCTGTACCGGCCCCACAGCCCGACCGTCGGCACGGTCTCCAGCCAGGTCGCGCGCTGCTGGCGGAGGAGCGCGCGGCGCTGGGCGTCGAGGGCGCGCAGGTCGTGGCGCTCCCTCGCTGTGTCCAGCGCGGCGGTCACCGCGGGAGGGTCGTCGGGGCGCGCCCAGGCGAAGTCCAGCTCGACCGTGGCGTCACTGCCGAGGCGCCAGGCGAGGGTCGACAGGGCCGCCTCCCGCCCGGCGACGAGACGGGTCCGCGCCACGCTCGCGTCGGCAAGGGCCACGTCCAGGCGCAGGCGATCGGCACGCACGGCGAGCCCGCTGGTCACGAGCTGATCCGCCTGGGAGCGCCGGGACTCCAGGCTCGCGATCAGTCGGTCGATCGCGGCGATCCGGGCGTCGACCACCAGCACGTCCAGGTAGGCCTCGCCAGCCCGGAGGCGGACCAGGTCGCGGGTGCGCTGGGCCTGGAGCTCCGCCGCCTGGGCTCCCGCCGCTGCCGCCGGAGCGCGCCCGAGCAGACCCGCCGCGTCGACGATCGGCCAGTGCGCCTCGAAGCCGCCGGTAGCGACGTCCTTGGGCTGCTGCACGAAGGGCCCGATCGGGGTGTCGATGGCGAGCTCCTCGGTGCGCGAGGTGGTCGTCAGGGAGCCGCCGATCCGCGGACCGACCGCCCCCAGCCAGGCCGTCGCGGTGTCCGCCCGCGCCGCTCGTGCCTCCGCGTCGGCAGCGTCCACGACGGGGTGGGTCTCCGCACGGGCCAGCGCGTCGTCGAGGGTGAGGGGCTCGCCCGCCTGGGCGAGGGTCGTGAGGATGAGCCAGGCGATCATGCCGTCCTCCGAGGGGCGAGCAGCAGCCGCGACAGCGCGGGTACCACCAGTAGAGTGAGCAGGGTCGAAGCCAGCAATCCGCTGATCATGGCGCTGGCGAGCGGGGGCCACAGGGTGCTGCCGGACAGCGCCAGGGGCAGCAGGCCGGCGACCGTCGTGCCCGTCGTGAGCAGGATCGGTCGCACCCGCTCCTTCACGGCCAGCTGCACGGCCTCGGTCACGTCGAGGCCGTCGTGCAGGCCACGGTCGACCACGTCCAGCAGCACGATGGCGTTGTTGACGACGATGCCCATGAGCGCGATGACGCCGAGCAGGCTCATGAAGCCGAAGGGCTGGCCGCCGAGCACGAGGCCGGGCAGCACGCCCGCCGCGGCCAGGGGCACGGTGACGAGCACGATGCCCACCCGGCGGAAGCTGTTGAACTCCAGCAGCAGGCAGCCCAGCAGCAGCAGGGCGCCCAGGGGGAGCGCGCCGAGCAGGGCGCTGTTGGCCTCCCCGGCGGTCTCGGACTCGCCGCCGAGCTGGAGCCGGACGCCGTCGGGAAGCGCGACCCCGGCCAGGGTCGGGCGGAGTCCGGCGAGCACGCCGCTGGCGGTGGCACCCTCGGCGAGCTCGGCGGTGACGGTGACGACCCGCTCCCGGTCGATGTGGCGGACGGTGGACGGCGTCCAGGTCAGGCTCGGCCGGGCGAGGGCCTCCAGGGTGATCGGGCCGGCCGCGCCAGCCACGTCGGTCGCGACCAGCGCGACCGGGGAGGTGTCCAGGCCGTCCGGACCACGCACCAGCAGGTCGATGGGCTCGTCGCCGGCGCGGTAGGGGGTGGCGGGCACGCCGCGGGTCTGTCCGAGGAGCGCGATGGCCACGTCGCTGCGGGTCGTGCGGCGACGCAGGGCGGACGCATCGTCGACCTCGAGCTCCAGGGTGGGCACGCCCAGACCGAGGTCGTGCTTGACCGAGACCGAGCCTGGAACGCCGCGAAGGGCCAGCACGAGCTGATCCGCGGCGGTGGAGAGATCGTCGAGGTCGTCGCCGAAGAGGCGCAGGGCGACCGGGGACTCGACCGGCGGTCCCTGCTGGAGCCGGCGGACCAGCACCATGGCCTCGGGAACAGCGGTGGTGCCGTGCTCGCGGGTGGCTTCGACCAGCGCTGGGACCGCGTCGGCGGTGTCGGTCGTGACCACCACCGAGGCGAGGTGCGGGGCGCGGGGCGACTGGGGGATGTTGTAGTAGAAGCGCGGAGCGGCACGACCGACGAAGGTGTCGACCCCGACGACGTGCTCCTGGGTGCGCGCCCACGCGGCGACCTGCCTGGCCACCCGCTCGGTCTCGGCGAGGTCGGTGCCCTCGGCCAGCTCGACCGTGGCGACGTAGCGGGCGCGGTCGGCGTAGGGGAAGAACTCGGACTGCACGACCAGGCCCATCGCGCCGGTGGCGGCGACCAGGATGCCGACCGCTGCGAGCACCAGGACCGGGCGGCCGGTCGACCAGCGGGCCAGGGTCTGCCCGACGCGGTCGAGGCGGCTGGGGCCGGTCTTCTTGCGCGGCCGCAGGAACCACGCGCCGAAGATGGGCGTGACCAGCACGGCGAACACGTAGGAGATGGCGAGCGCGCCCATGATGACGACGGGGATGGCGCGGGTGAAGTCGGCGGTCGCTCCGCTGGCGAGCAGCATGGGCACGAAGGACGCGAGCGTGGTCCCGGTGGCGGTCGCCAGGGGGATCGCGAGCTCGCCGATCGCGCCACGTGCGGCGTCCCAGGGGGGTTCTCCCGCGTCGAGCCGAGCCTGGACCGCCTCCGCGACCACGATGGCGTTGTCGACCAGCAGCCCCAGGGCGATGACCAGTGCTGCGATGGACAGCTGGTGGAGCACGCCGCCGCCCATGGCGTACAGCGCGACCGTGGAGAAGGTCACCAGCGGCACGACCGAGGCCACGACCAGGCCCAGCCGGGCCCCCATGGCGACGAAGAGCACGCCGGCCACGATGGCGATGCCCAGGAGCAGCGAGAAGCCGAGGTCGGTGAGGCGCGCCTGGACCTGCTCGGGCTGGTCGGCGAACACGGTCAGCGCGACGGGGGCGACGTCGGACCGGGCGTCGTCGAGCGCCTCCCGGGCCCGCTCGCCAAAGGCCACGAGGTCGAGGCCCTTCTTGGGTACCAGCGAGACGGCGATCGCGCGCTCGCCCTCGTGCAGCACGACCTCCTCGGCCGGATGCAGGGGCTCTTCGGACAAGGTGGCGAGCTCGGACAGCGGCACGGCGGTGCCGGACGGCAGCACGACGGGCAGGCGACCCAGCTCGGCGACGCTGCGCTGCTCGGTGCGGGGACGCACGACCACGGTGCGGCCGTCGACGCGCACGGCGCCTGCTGGGATCGTGTCGTTGGAGGCGGAGATCTGCCGGGCCAGGATCGCGGGAGACAGGCCCAGCTGGCGGACGGCGGTGGGGTCGAGGCGCACGGTCACCTGGCGCCCGGGGTCGCCGACGCGGGAGACGCGGGCCGCGCCGGGGACGCGGAGCAGCCGGTCTTCCAGGCGATCGGCGGCGGCCTCCAGCTCGAGGGGGTCGGCGCTGCCGTGCACCATGACGATGAGCGCCTCGGCATCGCTGAAGTTGTGGGTCAGCTCCCACGGTCCGGCACCGCTCGGCAGGTCCTCCTCGGCGTCGCCGATGGCGCGCTCGACCTCGTCCCAGGAGGCGGTCGTGTCGTAGATGCTGTCGGACAGCTCGACCCGGACGATGGCGACGTCGGTGCGGGCGGTCGCGCGGACCTCGACGATGTCGGCCACCTCGGCCAGCTCGTCCTCCAGCGGACGGACGACGAGGCGCTCCACGGTAGTGGCGTCCGCGCCCGGAAAGGGAACGATCAACGTGCCGAAACGCTCGGGAAGGGTCGGGTCCTCCTGGCGCGGCATGGTGAACCACGCGGCGATGCCGACCACGGTCAGCAGGAGGGCGGCGGCGATCCACAGCCGGCGGCGATCGACGAGGCCGGCGACGAGGCGGGGGATCATCGGATCACCTGCACCGGCTCGCCGTGCACCAGGCCGACCAGGCCCGCGGTCACGACCTGATCGCCAGGCACGAGGTCACCCTCCACCGCGACCCGGGAGTCGACCAGGCGCAGCGGGGTGATGGGCACGCGCTCCACGTGGCCGTCGCGCACCCGGAGCACCGCCGCGCCGGAGCCCGTCGGGTCGAGGACCGCGCGCACCGGCACCGCCAGCGCCGGGGCGACCGGGAGGTGCAGGTCGACCGCGGCGGCGAGCCCGGGGGCCAGCGGGCAGGTGGTCTCGCCCAGGGCGACCTGGACCGGAAAGAGCCCCTGCGGACCGGCAGCGCCAGCGCCGACGCGAGAGATGGTCGCCGGCAGCTGGCAGTCCAGGCCGGGCAGCGAGACCGTCGCCGCGTCGCCCACCGCTGCGGTCGCCCACACGGACTCCGGAGCTTCGAGGGCCACTTCCATGCCGACTCCCGCGAGCGAGATCAGCGGTCGGCCGGCGGAGAGCGTCTCCCCGGGCTCGGCGAGCACGGCGACGATCTCCGCGTCGTGGGGGGCCCGCAGCACGCCCTCCGCCTGCTGGCGCCGCGCCTCGGCGACGCCGACCTGCGCCTGCTCGACGCTCGCCTGCAGGCTGCGCTCCTGGCTCTGCAGGCGCTCCCGCTCCGCCGGCGCCACCGCGTCGCCCTCGTCCAGGGCCTCGAGTCGGGCCCGATCCGCGGACACCTGGTGCAGCCGCGCCTCCAGATCGGCCAGCTGGGCCTCGGCCCGGGCCACCTGATGGCGCAGGGGCGCAGGGTCCAGCCGGGCGAGCACGTCCCCCGCGGCGACCCGATCCCCGACGTCCACCGGCCGCGCGACCAGCCGACCGCCCGACGTGAAGGCGAGGGTGGCCCGCTCCTGGGCCCGGGTGAGGCCGTGCAGGCGCACGGTGCGGGTCTCGGGCGCCCGCTCCACGGCGTCGACCCGGACCACGGCGGGCGCGTCCGAGGCGGGCTGCAGGGTGGCGTCGGACGGCAGGGCGAGCAGGGTGCCGCCGCCGATGATCGCGGCAGTGACGCCAACGACGAGCGCAAGTCGAGTCCAGGTGTGCACGGGGTCCTCCAGCGCGGGATGCGAACTTGACGGTGTCAACTTGACGCTGTTCAGATACGTTCCCATCTTGACGGCGTCAAGGAGAAATCTTGACGCCGTTCAGTTGCGCCGTCACCGACCCGATCCTCGGGTTAGCAAGACGGTCGGAGGTTCGATGAGCCAGGCGGAAGGCCGCTACCACCACGGCAACCTGCGGGAGGCCCTGCTCGAGCAGGCCCACGCCCTGCTGGTCGAGGAGGGCATCGACGGCGTGTCCCTGCGCCAGGTCGCCGCCCGCGCCGGGGTGAGTCGCACCGCGCCCTACCACCACTTCGACAGCAAGGAGGCCCTGCTCGCCGCGCTCGTACAGCGCGGCTGGGAGCAGCTGGTGAGCGCCATGGCTCCCTCGGCCATGGACGACGGCCCGGTCATGGCGCGCTTCCGCGAGGTCGGCCGCGCCTACATCGCCTTCGCCCTGCGCGAGCCGCCGGTCTACCGCATCATGTGTGGTTCCAAGATGCTCGATCCCGACCGGCACCCGGAGGCGGTCTGTGCCGCGGATCGGGCGTTCGACCTGTGTCTGGGGCTTGTCTCCGAGGGCCAGCGCCGCGGGGAGATCGGCGGCGAGGATCCCCGCGCCGTCGCGATTGGCGCGTGGTCGATGGTGCACGGCCTGTCGAGCCTGCTGATGGACAAGCTCGCCCGCAGCGAGCTGGACGTGCAGGACAAGAGCCCCCTCGGCGACCTCGATCGGGACGCGGTGATCGAGGGTGTGCTGGACACGCTCGAGTACGGACTCCGCGCCCGTTAGTGCAACTGGGTTGCAATTCTCAACTGAGTTGCATTAGCACCTCGGTGGAGGTGTCTGTGAGACGGATCGTGATGCTCGCCCTGCTGGTCGGATGTGCTGCCCCGGTGGGCACGGTCGAGGTGGAGGCGTGGGGTGAGGACGAGGCGGTCGAGGGCTTCGCCGCGGACGAGACCGACGGCTGGGACGTCAGCTTCACCCACTGGTACACGGTGATCGGCGATGTCCAGCTCTCCGACGCGACCAGCGGCGAGCTGGCCGGCAGCCTGCCGGGCCCCTTCCTCATCGACTGGGTCGAGCACGCGGATCCGGTGGCGCTCGGGTCGTTCGAGGCCGACGCTGGTCGGCAGGATGTCGGCTTCTCCGTGCAGATCGCTGGAACGGCGGCGGACGGCGTCGGCAGCGCGACCGCGGAGGACCTCAAGCGCCTCGAGGAGGGCGGCTGGTCCCACCTCGTCGAGGGTCAGGCCAGCGACGGGGATCGCACGGTGGGCTTCGTCATCGGGCTCGACGCCGCGGTGGACTACACCCTGTGCCGAAATGGCCTCGACGACACCCCCGGACTCGCGGTCGACAAGGACGAGACCGTCGCCATGCAGCTCACCCTGCACACCGACCACCTGTTCTGGGACCAGCTGGGCACCGAAGAGGCCGATCTGGTGTTCGGCCCCATTGCCAGCGCGGACGCGGATGAGGACGGTGTCGTCACGACCGAGGAGCTCGCCTCGCTGTCGACCCTCGAAGCGGGCCTGGACCCTGGACCCCATGATCTGCCAGATGTGGCGTCCTACCTGGCGTTCTCCGTGTCCCAGGCCGGGCACCTGAACGGTGGCGGTCTGTGCCAGGCCAACGCGCCCTGACGCGTCAGACACCTGACGGCGGCGCGTCAGGTCCGACAGGTTCCGCACTGGTAGAGTCGCCTCCCGCTCGGAGGGCCCGTGCGCTTCCTGCACTCCATGATCCGCGTGTACGACGTCGACGCGGCGCTGCACTTCTTCTGCGACCTGCTCGGCCTGGAGCAGGTCCGCCGGTCCGACTACGAGTCGGGTCGCTTCAGCCTCATCTTCCTGCAGACCGGTGAGGACGGCGACAACGCCCAGATCGAGCTCACCTGGAACTGGGATCAGGAGGAGCCGTATACGTCGGGCCGCAACTTCGGCCACCTCGCCTTTGCGGTCGACGACATCTACGCCACGTGCCAGCACCTGCAGGACCACGGCGTGACGATCAACCGCCCGCCCCGGGACGGCCGCATGGCCTTCGTGCGCAGTCCCGACGGCATCTCCGTCGAGCTGTTGCAGCGCGGCGGCGCCCTGCCGCCCCAGGAGCCCTGGGCGAGCATGGGGAACACTGGAAGCTGGTAGGTCTCATGATTGACGTCTCGCGTGGGGGGACGGTTGCCATTGCTGGGTTGTCCGCGTTGTTCCTGGTGTCCTGCACCGGAACCCCGCCGCCGACCGCCCCGCCCGAGCCCGAGGTCGCGCGGCCTCCGCTCGCCCTGGAGTTCCACCCCCTCGCCGTGCCCCCGGACGTCGTGCAGACCGAGGTCATCGCCACGGCCAAGGTGAAGGTCGGCGGTGTGGAGCACGCGATCACCTGGCAGCCGCTGCTCCGCGAGGATCAGAGCCTGCGCGATGGACCCTACGGCGTGCTGGTCGACCAGGAGGGCCGACCCCTCGAGCGACCGACCTGCGGGTCTGCTGACTACGGCGGGCTCATCGCCGCACACGGCGAGGTCTTCCACGTGGGCCACCTCGAGTGCGAGCCCGGTGCGATCTGGCTCGCCGAGCTGCACCAGGACGAAGCCGGCGCGCTGATCCCCCAGACCGGCCGCCCGGTCGACCTGTCCGCCGTCCAGGGGGGCAAGGACTTCTGCGCGGGCCACGTGACCCCCTGGCAGAGCCTGCTCTCGGCCCAGGAGTACGAGCCGGACGCCTCGCGGGTCGCCATCGACGGACGCGCCGAGGAGGGGCTGACCCACTACGACGTCGAGCGCCTGTCCCGCTACTACGTGCCCCAGCACGCCCCCTACCCGTACGACTTCGGCTGGGTCCTCGAGACCCGAATCCAGGACGCAGACGGCGAGACCGGCGTGCAGACGCGGTACGCGATGGGGCGCTTCTCCCACGAGATCGCCAGGTTGATGCCGGATCGTCGGACGGTCTACCTGTCGGATGACACCACCAACGGCGGGCTGTTCCTGTTCGTCGCCGATCGCGAAGGGGACTTGTCTGCGGGCACCCTGTACGCCGCGCGCTTCGAGCAGACCTCGCCGCGGTCGGGAGGGCAGGGGAGCCTGACCTGGATCAGCCTCGGGCACGCGACCGACGCGGAGGTCGCGCTCGCGATCGCCAACGGCACGACCCACTTCGGCGACCTGATGGTGCAGGCGGGACGCGATCCGGAGACGGGCGAGTGTCCGCCGGGCACCACGCTGATCCTCGACGCGGCCGGCGAGCAGTGCATCGCCGTGCGGGAGGGGGTGTCCCAGGCCGCGATCAGCCGGCTCGAGACCCGGCGATTCGCGGCGATGAAGGGGGCGACCACGGAGCTGCGCAAGTCCGAGGGCATCGCGCTGGACCCGGATCACCAGATGCTCTACCTCGCGGTCGCGAGCCTCGACCGCGGCATGACCGAGGGCAGCGGCACCTGGGATCTGCCCGGCGTCGACCACATCCGGGTGCCGGAGAACCGTTGCGGCGGCGTGTACGCCCTGCCCTACGCGGGCGATCAGGCGGACACCGACGGAACGCCCATCCAGAGCGACTACGTCGCGACCCACATGCGCGGCTTCATCCTGGGCAATCCCGACGGCTTCGGCTGCTCCGCGGACCTCATCGCGAACCCGGACAACCTGGCGTACCTCCCGGGTTCTGGCGTGCTGCTCATCGCCGAGGACTCGCAGCACCGCAAGAACAACCGCTTGTGGGCGGTGGACGTCGCGGCGCTCCACGGCGGCGGCCTCGCCAGCATCGCGCCCATCCTGGTGGCCCCGCCCGGCGCCGAGGTGACGGGCATCGACTGGTTCCCCGACGTGGGCGGGCACGGCTACCTGACGACGACCATCCAGCACCCCTGGGAGGGCGTCATCGGCGCAGAGAACCGCCGCGCCGAGGAGCGGGTGAGCGCGTTCGGCGTGTGGGGCCCGTTCCCGCGCCTGGTCGTGGAGGCGAGCCCGGAGACGGCGAGCCCAGACGAGGCTCCCGGCGGCGGGACCGACGCGGTGCCCCCGGGCGAGCCGAACCACCCTTGACGCTCCCGGGGGCTCCGCATAGAGGGCGGGGGCTCGGTCAGAGCGAACCTCCGGTCGATTAACTCAGCGGGAGAGTGCCACCTTCACACGGTGGAAGTCACTGGTTCGAATCCAGTATCGACCATCATTTGAGAACTTCATGGCCTTCAGACCCCCGGTCGCAAGCGACCGGGGGTTCTTCGTGTCTGGTCTTGGCAGGTTCGACCATCTCCTTCAGACCCCCGGTCGCAAGCGACCGGGGGTTCTTCATTTCCGGGTCACGCCGCCTCGGGCAACACGACGACCGCGCCGTCCCCGCCGGCCTCGGCGTGCTGGTGCGCGTCGACGATCCGCTCCAGCGGGAAGGCGGCGTCGACCACCGGACGGATCGCCCCGCTCGCCAGCAGGTCGGCCAGGATCTGGCTCTGCTCCCGGCTGCCCGAGGACACGCCGAACAGGGCCCGCGGACCCCGCCGCCAGCGGTTCGCCACCATCTGCGCAGCCACGCGCACGCTCGCGTACAGGGTGACGTAGCGGCCCTGCGCGGTCAGCACCGGCCGGCTGTGGGTGAAGCTCGATGCGTCCGCGGTGTCGAACACCACGTCCCAGGTCTGGCCCAGCGTGGTGAAGTCGGACGCCCGGTAGTCCAGGGTCTCCTGGGCACCCAGCTCGCGCATCAGCGGCAGGGAACGGGCGCTTCCCACGGCGGTCACGTGGGCCCCGAGGTGCCGGGCGATCTGGATGGCGAAGCGTCCGACGCCGCCGGCCCCGCCCAGGACGAGCACCCGCTCGCCGGGCTGCACCTGGGCGAGGTCGTGGAGGAACGTCCAGGCGGTGCCGGCGCCGTAGGGCACCGCGGCCGCCTCGGTGGGCGTGACGCCGTCCGGACGCAGGGCCACGGAGCCGTCCTCCGGCACGGTCAGGTAGCTGGCCCACGCCCCCGACGGACGCGATCCGAACACGGGGTCTCCGACGGTGAAGCGCTCGACCTCCTCCCCGACCGCGGCGACGACGCCGGCGAACATGGTGCCCTGCACCGGGCGGCGCGGGGCGCGGATCCCAAGGAACAACCTGCCGAAGAGGCTCATCACCGGACCGAAGTCCGCCGCGCGGACGCGCAGGTCGCCGGCAGTGACCGCACTCGCCTCGATCCGCACGAGCACCTCGCGCGGACCGGGGGTGGGGACGGGAAGGGAGCGGATCTCCAGCACCGAGGCTGGGCCGTAGGAACGGGTGAACGCGGCGTTCATCATGGGGGACCTCCTGATTGCATCCCGAAGCTAGCCCCACGATCTTGGGTGAACGATTGCCCCGATCCGCCTACTCGCTATACGGATCCGTATGGACTGGACTCGGGTCACCTTCGACTGGAACCGCGCGCGAGCCTTCCTGGTGACCGCGGAGGAAGGCTCGTTCTCGGCGGCCGCACGCGCGCTGGGGTCGACCCAGCCGACGCTGAGTCGCCAGGTGGCGGCCCTCGAGGAGGAGCTCGGCGTGACCCTGTTCGCGCGGATGGGCACCCGGCTGGAGCTGACCGAGAGCGGCGTCGCCCTGCTGGAGCATGCGCGGCCGATGGGGCAGTCCGCGGCCCGACTCTCGCTCGCCGCGGCAGGCTCGTCGGACAGCGTGGTCGGCCCGGTCACGGTGACCGCGGGCGAGGTCACCTGCGCCCACCTCCTGCCCCCCATCGTCGCGGGCCTGCGGGTCGACCACCCGGGCATCACGGTCGAGGTGGTCGCCTCCAACACCCTGCAGGATCTCCACCAGCGCGAGGCCGACATCGCCGTGCGCGGCGTCCGCCCGACCCACCCCGACCTCTACGCCCGCCGCATGCACGACGAGACCGTCGGCCTCTTCGGATCCCGCGCCTATGTCGAGCGGGTCGGACCGCTCGACACCCCGGCCGATCTCGCACGGGCGGAGATCCTGAACTTCAACCATGGCAGCGCGCTGTACGACGGCCTGACCCGGGCGGGCCTGTCCGTGTCGACGGAGCAGTTCCCGACCGTCGCCGCGAACCAGCTGGTCCAGTGGGCGCTGTGCCGTGCCGGTGCCGGGCTCTGCCTCATGGTGACCGAGGTCGGCGACGCCGATCCCGATGTCGTGCGTGTTCTCCCCGAGTTCGGCATCGCGATTCCCCGCTGGCTCGTGTGCCACCGGGAGCTGCAGACCAGCCGGCGGCTGCGGATCGTGTGGGATCGGCTGGTGGAGGTGTTCGCGGAGTGATCCGCCGGATCAGCCTCCGTCGAAGAGTCTGGCTTCAAGGTAAGGAATGAGGCCAGCGATCCGGGTCTCCCCGGATCGCACGCGGGTCGATCAGCCGAAGCGCACGCTGCGCATCGACAGGGATCCCCAGTCGAAGCCCGAGATCGGCGAGCGCACCGCGTCGTTCTCGTCGGTTGCGCCGTACGCGTAGATCAGCGGCAGCCAGTGGTCGGGGCTGGGGTGCGCCATGCGGCCGACGTCGCTCACGCTCGGGTCGTGGGCCAGCACGGCCTTGGTGTCGTGCTGCTCGAGGGCGGCGTTGACGTCGGTGTCGAAGCGCCGAGCCCACTTGGGCGTGGAGGTGTCGCCCGTGCGCATGTGGGTGATCGCGTCGCGCAGGTTGTGGGTCATGTTGCCGCTGCCGACGATGAGCACGCCCTCGTCGCGGAGATCGGCGAGGGAGCGCGCGAGCTCGAGGTGCTGGGCCGCCCGCAGGCGCCGGTCGATGGACAGCTGCACGACGGGCACATCGGCGTCCGGGTACATGTGGCGCAGCACGCTCCAGGTGCCGTGGTCGAGGCCCCAGTCGGACCGCAGCTCCGCGCCGGACTCGGCGAGCAGGCCGCGCACGCGCTTCGCCAGGTCGACGCTGCCGCGGGCGGGGTACTGCACCTCGTAGAGCGCCTGGGGGAAGCCGCCGAAGTCGTGGATGGTGGGCGGTTGCTCGTTGGACGTGAGGTAGGTGCCGGGCACGAACCAGTGGGCCGAGATCGCCAGGATCGCCTTTGGACGCGAGATCCCCTCGGACAGGGCCGCAAAGCCCTGGGCCCAGCGGTTGTCCTCGATCGCGTTCATCGGCGAGCCGTGGCCCACGAAGAGCACGGGCATGCGGGAGCTTGCGTCCATGGGAGCCTCCTTGTCGGTGGCGGGTTCCGGGGTCTCGGGCGCGCCGGCCCGGGTCGATGCGGGGGCACCACACGCGGTGAGCGCGCCCGCGGCGGCGAGTCCGGCCAGCACGTCGCGGCGGCGCCAGCTCATCGGAGGACGAGCCGGGTCGGCGGGCCGATGGGCAGGATGCCGGTCGGGTTGACCTGCGCGATGGAGCCGTAGCCCTTGCGGATCTCGTGCAGGTTCAGGGTCTCGGGCACGCCGGGCAGGTCGTAGACGCGCTGGAGGTGGGCCGAGAGGTTGTCGTAGTCTGCGTAGCGGCGCAGGTTGCAGCGGAAGAACGGCACGTAGGCGGCGTCGAAGCGCAGGGCGGTGACGAACAGGCGCAGGTCGGCCTCGGTGACGTGGTCGCCGACGAGCCAGGAGCGGCCGGTCAGGTGCTCCTCGAGGGCGTCGAGGGTCTGGAACACACCCTTCACGGCCTCGTCGTAGGCGTCCTGGCCCGTCGCGAACCCCGCCCGGTACACGCCGTTGTTGAGGGCGTCGTACATGCGGTCGCCCCAGGCCGCGATGGCGTCGAGGTGCTCGGTCGGGCGCAGGGTGGGGGCCGGCGACGGCAGCCGGTCGAGCATGGCGATGATCTCGCTCGACTCGTTGTTCACGATGCGCTGCTCGACCTCGTCCCACAGCACGGGCACGGTGACCCGGCCGGTGTACTGGGGATCCGCCCGCAGGTAGAGCTGGTAGAGGAAGTCGTCTCCGTGGGGAGACGCGGTCGGGTCCTCGAAGGCCCAGCTCTTGTCCGTGAGCACGTTGGCGAAGTGCACCGGGATGACGTCCTGCAGGCCCTTGAGGGCGCGGAACAGCAGGGTCCGGTGCGCCCAGGGGCAGGTCCAGGCGACGAACAGGTGATAGCGGCCGGGCTCGATGGGGCCGTCCGGGAGTTGATCTCGGAACACACTGGGCTTTCGGTGGAACTTGCCGTCCCCTTCGCCGTCGGTCGGGCGCCACTCGCCCTCCCACTTCCCGTCGATCATCCTCGCCATTGGTCGCCTCCGTTCAGATCCGCAACCTAGTGCTGGGTTCGGCGGTCGCCACGGGCTCCGTGGGCAGAAGATTGTTGCCTGGGAACGACGCGGGTGTTCACTGGGGAGGGCTGTGGACCGGTGGACCGGATCACCCCGCCAGCATCCGCTCCAGCGCGTCGAAGTTCTCGTCCATGCCGAGCTTCATCGGGGAGTCCAGCACCCGGTCGCGCACGGCGGCGCTGCTGTAGCGGATGACCATGCGCACCTCGGTCGTGCCGCCGCGCTCGTTGAAGGTGGTAGTGACGTGGGCCGGGCCCTCGGTCCAGTTGTCGTCGAAGGCTTCGGTGTGCTCGATGCGGTGGGGGGCGTCGACCACCTCGAACGTGGAGGTGAGGCCGATGGTCTGGCGCGGGCCGGACCACTCGTAGCGGGAGGTCCCGCCGGGCCGGACGTCGATCTCGCAGCGGGTCATGGGGTTGCCCGGGGTCTGCATCCAGCGGGCGACCTGCTCGCCGTCGGTGAAGGCGGCGAAGAGGCGCTCCGCGGAGCCGACGAAGACTCGCGAGATCACCAGGGTCGAGGCGCCTTCTGTCTGGATCCGCAGCGTGGTCGGGCCGGCCTCTTCCACGAGGCGGTCCATGCGGGCGAGGGTCTGCACCCCGCCCTCGACGGCCCCGAACTGCTCGATCTTCTCGGCGCAGGCTTCGGCCGACCGGAAGGTCAGGCGCATGGCCAGTCGGGTTCCCCCGTCCTCCGGCTCCATCGAGATGCGCGTTCGGAACAGCGTCTCGCTGCCCTCCACGTGGCGGTAGGCCACCAGGCTGGGCGGCACGAGCTCCTCGAACACGATGTGGTTGGGGAAGTCGCCGTGCTCGGCATGGCGCATCTGGAAGATCCAGGCACCGCCCGCGCGCAGGTCGAACGACTCCGTCTCACAGCGGAAGCCCTCGGGCCCGAACCAGCGGGTCAAGTGCTCCAGCCGCGTCCAGGCGGCGAACACGCGGGAGGGCTTGGCGTCGAGCCAGCGGGTGATCTCGATGGTCTCGGCATCTACGCGCTCAGTGTGCTTGATCGGCATCGTCGTCCTCGGCGGTCTCGGCGAGGAAGGCATCGAGGCGATCGAGGCGCTCCTCCCAGTGGCGGCGGATGGTGGAGGCCCACGCGCTGACGTCAGCGAGCGGGGCGGGCTGCAGGCTCCAGCGGCGCTCCCGACCCACGCGGCGATCCCGCACCAGCCCCGCTTCCTGGAGCACCCCGAGGTGCTTGCGCACGGCCTGGCGGGTCATGCCGGTGCCGTCCACGAGGGCGGTGGTGGTCAGGAATGGGGCGCCGGCCAGCCGGTCGATCAGCGACAGGCGGGTGGCGTCACCGAGGGCGGCGAACAGGCGGGGATCCGGGCTGGGTCGTGCGACCATGGGCAACCTCCGGGTTGCATATACGGTCCTCGTCACTCATACGCAACCAATCGGATGCCTTTTCGATCTCCTCCGCCTTCGGAGCCGAGTCCCAGCGGGTCACACCGCCCGCAGCACCTGACCGAATCCGCGCTCCTTGCCCACCGCGTCGTCGATCTGTCCGTCCCGCACCGCGACCCGGCCATTGACCGCGACCGCGCGCACGAGGTCGTCGTTGCGGCGCACCAGGCGCACCAGGCCTCCGAACTCGGGCATGGGGGCCTCGTGGGCCTCGTCGACCCGGCCGTCGAGGTTCGCGGGGTCGAGCACGACCAGGTCGGCGCGCTTGCCCGGGGCGATGACCCCCGCGTCCAGGCCGAACCACTCGGCCAGCTCGCCGGTGACCCGGTGGATGGCGTGCTCGAGCGTCATGATGGGCCGGCCGTCGGCCTCGGCGTCGCGGACGAGACGCAGCAGGCGGAGGGGGAAGTTGTAGTGCGCCATGTTGCGCAGGTGGGCGCCGGCGTCGGAGAAGCCGATCTGGGCAGCGGGGTGCTTGACGATCCAGCGCAGCACGTCGGGCCGGTCGTTGGCGACGACCGTGTACCAACGCACGTCGTTGCCGTAGCGGGCGACCAGGTCGAGGAAGGTCTCGACCACGTCCTGTCCCCGCTCCCGGGCGATGTCGGAGAACGAGCGGCCGACCAGCGAGGCGTCGGGGCAGGACAGGATCTCCGACTCATTGAAGTCGCGGTGGAACACCCTGGGCAGCCAGCGGTTGGTCCACTGCTGGCGGAACTGATCCCGGTAGGCCGGGTCCTGCACCAGCCGGGCGCGCTCCTCGGGGTCCTTCAGGTGCAGGGCGGCCGTGCCCGCGCCAAACTCCTCGAACACGACGACGTCCATGCCGTCGGCCCACAGGTCGAAGACCTCCGGCAGGGCCTGCAGCCGAAAGTCCGCCCCGATCGCGTTGAATGCCGACGCCGCCCGCCCTACGATCCCCGCGATGAGCCGGTCCGCCCGGGTGTCCATGAGGCTGATGATCGTGGTCTTGAGGGGCTTTCGGAACCACCCCAGGCTGGTCAGGTAGAACAGGACCGCGTTGGCCTTGGTCGTGATGTCGGGCACGGCCTGGAAGATGCGCTCGCGGCGGCGGACCTCGCGCAGCAGGCGCCAGTACTCGCCCCAGGTGGCGAACGTGGAGGGCAGGGGACGGCTGCGGAAGCGGTCCCCGTCGAGCTTGTCCCAGGTCAGCGTCATGATGGACAGGCCCAGGTAGCCCGCGTCCAGGGCGTCCGTGACCATGCCCTCCATGCGCGCCAGCTCGTCCGCAGTCGGCTTGAGCCCGCGGGTCAGGCTGCGCTCGAGGCCCATCGCGTGGGCGCGGATCGCCGAGTGTCCGGCGAACGACGCGATGTTCGGCCCCAGCGGCAGCGCGCCCAGGTGCTCGAGGTACTCGGCGTGGGTCTCCCAGTCCCGGTGCTGCTCCAGGACTGGCAGCACGATGTCGCGAGGTACGGCTTCCACCCGGCAGAACAGGTCGGCCAGGTCCTCGTTCGTGCCGACCGCCAACGAGAGCGAGCACGAGCCGACCACGACGGAGGTGACCCCGTGCCGCAGGGACTCGGACAGGGCTGGCGCGGCCTCGACCTCGGCGTCGTAGTGGGTGTGCATGTCGATGAAGCCGGGCGTGACCCAGCAGCCCGCGGCATCGATCTCGACGGTGTCCGGGCCGCCCTGCACGGGCTCGTCGGTGATGCGCTCGACCCGACCCTCGCGCACGACCACGGTGGCGGTCCGCCCGGGGGCGCCGGTGCCGTCGAAGACGAGGCCATCGCGGATGAGGAGGTCGGGGGCGGACATCGGTGCTCCGGGAGGTGGACGAGTCTAGCCCGGGGGTGCGGTCCCTTGTCGCAGGCGGTGCGGGCGGCTCCCCCC
>MDTC01154193.1_pt1 | contig 16526 bp, 14 predicted proteins | sample 811181 | NCBI WGS metagenome assembly MDTC01 (sample SAMN05326644, study PRJNA326480) | marine metagenome | isolation source: seawater | place: Pacific Ocean: North | collected 2011
CCGTTACAGTAATTTCTTCGTTAAACATGTATTCTGATTGACCAGAGAACCCTTGGATAACGTAGTCACTGCGGTGTTGAAACGGTGTAATCTGTGCTCCAAATGCGCCAAATCCTTCGCAGGTAAGTGAAATTGCACCTCGGATACAGAGCCTGAAACTCGGTTCAGAATTCACATGGTGCATTGGTACTTGGAATTCATTGTTTTGGGGGGTGTATCCCATTTGTTGGAACTTGTCAAGAATATACTGTGAAGTGTTTGATTCTTCTACAGTTCCACTCATCCTCCCCTCCCAGTCAGGGTGCCCGAGATCGACGAGGTCTTGAGCAAACGATCGAGCTTGTTCTTGATCAAAATCAATCAACTCATAATCATATTCAGCTTCAAAACCGAGCCATGTTGGCTTAAATACCAATATTGCTGCAGTAACCATAATCAACGCCATTCCAATTGCAATCAGTGCGCCAAGGTTAAACGGCCCATAGACCGGTGTTCGCATTCTTTGTTGAAACGAAATTGGACCATTGTGTGCATCATCATCCTCCATACTGACCGTATTTTCGTCCACGGAAAGATCATTCAGGTTCGAATCGATATCAGTTTGTGATTGACTTAACCTTGCAATAAGTTCAGCCTTACGACCGCCGACTGGCAGGCCTTGATTTCTCAGCATTTCTTTCAGTTCTGCGACTGAATGCTTCGACAATTGCTCTTCGTCCATGGGCATGTTAACAGGTTATGGTTCAAGAATGCGGCGGTTAAGCGATTACTCGATTTCATCCCCTGTCCATCTCTTTCCTAGGGAATGTTCGACATTGATATGGTCAAGAATTCGGGCAACTACAAAGTCGACCATGTCATCAATGGAACGTGGATGATTGTAAAATCCAGGAGATGCAGGAATGACGATTGCACCCCACTGAGACAGTTTATGCATGTTCTCTAGGTGAACAGTAGCATAGGGAGCCTCACGAGGTACGATGACCAGTTTCCTTCTTTCTTTAAGAGCAACAATGGCTGAACGGGTGATCAAATTATCTCCGATTCCTGCTCCAAGTTTTCCCAGTGTTGTGCCCGAGCATGGGCAAAGTACGACTGCGTCAATGTTGGCAGAGCCAGAGGCGGATTTGGCGCCTATGTTTTTATCGTTTTCCAGCAGAGCACCCGTCGCTTTAGCAAGTGCTTCCTTGGTCGTGTTGCACTCGTGTTGGAGGGTTATCTCACCCGCGCTGGTTACGACGAGTCGCACAGGTATGTTTTTGCCGGTCAGTACCTCAACTAGACGTTTACCATATACTGCGCCTGACGCTCCAGAGATGCCAACGACGATTTCGCCCATGAGTGCTGGTCGGAGTTCTGCCTTTTATGCACTTGTTTTTGCAAAATCATGTAATTCTGCTTTTTTCTCTATAGAGCAATACTATGGCAGACATATCCTGCTTATTGAGTCCAGCATGGATGTATACAGGGCATTCAGTAATTCTTCTTTTTCGACGAGAAAGCCCTCTTTGGCAAGTGAAGTTGTCGTATTGGCTTGAAGTCCGCAACCTGCGAGGTTCTCGACTCGGTCAGCAGGAGTGTCATAGTTTATGGTAAACCCATGCCGTGAAGTCCATCGTAAAAATGAAAGACCGATGCTTGAGATTTTTTTATTATTGACCCATACACCTTGCATTCGTTCGTCCCTGTGTCCGTCAATATTACATTTTTTGAGAGCCATAATAATCCAATCTTCAAGCAGAGAAATAATCGCTGACACTGAATTTTCTCCATCAAGGTCCCACTTGAACACGGGATAGGCAACAATTTGACCTTCTCCATGCCATGTCAGTCCCCCTCCTCTATCTACCGGATACGATCGATAATCGGATGGAGGGGTTATTCCGTCATTGCGCGCTCGCGGACCCACTGTGACTACTTCTGGATGTTCTAGGATGAGCAAGGTATCGTTAATTTCATCCTTTATTCTTTGATGTTGGAGTTCTTTCATCAAATCCATTGCTTGGGAGTATTCTACCACTCCGAGATTGCGGACATCGACAATACGGTTTCCGCTCATGTACATTCCAATCCTCACCATGGCATCAATTCATGCCCTGCTAGAACTGACCGGTTGAACCAAAACCGCCTACGCCGCGTTCTGTGCGACCAAGATTTTCAACGGTAGTCTCTTGGATAGTGATTGTGGGGACTGGTGCGAAGAGTAACTGCGCTATTCTCTCTCCTTTGGTCACGACAAATTCATCTCCTTCACCAATCCATGTGGCTAAAACCATGAGTTCACCGCGATAGTCTGAATCAATTGTACCAATTCCATTCGGCATAATCATACCCTTTTTTCCAAGCGAAGAACGGCAACGAATCTGACCTTCCCATCCCTCAGGTATCGCTACAGCAAGGCCAGTTCGAATCATTGAACTTTTATTGCGTGTCACACGAGTCTCCTCAAGTGCATACAAATCCCATCCCGCAGCTTGTGACGAACCCTGTGTCGGAAGTCGTGCATCATGTTCAAGGCGCGCAAATTGAACAGTTAGGTGCACTCTATCCATGGTGTGACGACTTGGAGAGGGCTTTTGACAATTGTTGTGATGCATTTTCAATTCATACGCAACTCCTACAAGACTCCGGCCGAGGATATGTTGATAACTGGTGCTTGATAATCCGAACTATGGAATTGCACTGCTGGAGTTGTTCCGACATCGTCATTGTTGGCGTGACATGGGGCATTCTAGAATGCCCGCACTGTGGTATTGAATTTGCAGTGAACCATACATTGAACACAACCACAAAGCCTCTTGAAACATATGCACAGGAACATATGACTGGCGATAGGGGTTCGGACCTCCAATATTTGGCATCTGGTCGACGAGGGAACAATTGGGGTACACTCATTTTCTTAGGTTTGGCCTTTTTGGGAATTGTACCTCTTGTGGTACTTATCATTCATCTGTTCAAGCCAAGACCGAAACCACCCCTGCGTGGATATATGGCCAAAGCATATGTCGACGAAATGATTCATCACTTTGTTGTATTTGAGCCAAGAGGCGGGGTTGATGTACCGGTGAAATTAATCCCTCTCGATAAACTACGAATGGCATACAAGCCCCCATCTGGCACAGGAGACGAATATTCTCCCGAAACGGCACATTTCTATTACGGTAATCGCCAAATTGGTGAGTATCCAAACAACTCAAACAAGGTAGAAGAAATCAACCGATATCTAGATCATATTCGTGCCTAGTTGTTTGCAGTGTGAAATGTTCTTAAGCCATTTATTGTGCTGGTTGTCGTGAAAGAGTTTTCAAACAACCAGTGGGCCGGAGGTCCATGGTTGACCTTCTTATGTATGGTGGGAAGGATTCCACAGGAAAGAGTTTGGCGACACTTTTTGGAATTATAATTCTCACGATCTTCTTTCTTTTTCAGTGGGAACTATCCACACTTCTATCAGACTCATTCGATACGTTCCATTCATCTTCATTACCGTTAGGTTTACTGCTTCTTTGGCGTATTGCTTGTCTTGTGGTTGGAGTCTGTGCTATGATTTACATGTACAGAATGGACACTGGGACCATGATTGTAGTCGACCATGAAACACGAGTTGAACGCATGACCCACCCTGTTAAGCGGGATAAATTCGTCACGTTCAGCAGTTGGACATTAATCGTCAATTTTTTGTATTTTCTCGCTGCATCTCTAGCCTCAGGAATTCTCCTCATGAAGAAGGATGTCCCCTCTTGGATGGAATTCTTCCAAGTCGTAATGTTTGCAACTGCAATAGGGGCCGCATTCCTAACGTCGACGATTGTACGCTTAGTCATCTTACCTGGCGAAGTTCGTCTAAGGCGTAATCATGACCATCAATTCCTCTTCCATAACCAAATCATGCACAATTTCGCATCGATTTTCCTTGCAGTTGAAATAATTCTTTCTCAGCCTGAACTTCATCCGGAATTTGCACTGTTCGGGCTTCTTCTCGGGATTCTTTACGCCTTGTTTGCTTATCCATTCGCATATTTTTGGGGTGGATACTATGTCTACGGTTTTATCGACCCTAGGTTACGTTTTGCACCGTTACTCCAATCAGGATTAGCCAGTGCGATTTCTATATTTTATCTCGGCCTTTGGTTGGCAAGTGAACTTCTATCATTCAGTCGTGTACTTGGAATTTTGATTTTGTTTGTGTGGGTGTCTCGAATTGTCCAATTCCAATCTGCTCTATCTAAAGACGATGAGATTCCAAATGAATTTGAATGATTTAACCGAAGTAAAAATACAACGGCAAAAATGAAAACACTGCTATGTAAAGGAGTGATTTAAGTGGACGTATCCACCATCTGTTTTCTTCAGCATCCATAAATTCTCCAATAGCCTCAATTGCGGGTGTGACGATCTCTGCGGGCATACATGTTACTTTTCATTACAATAAAAGAAACTTCTCCCGTCGTATGAGAACTTTGGAATGGCTGGATATTCAATCTTTATTCCGCAAAAATACTTGTTTAGATGCAGCCTTTTCCCGAAACGTCTCCATGTACTCAATCAAACGGTAGGCAGTGCTCTTGTCAGACGTTAGAAGCTGAATGGCCACTTACGGCCTCTTGGAGTGTAACCTTTTCGACTTCACTCGAGTTCTCTAACGCTGTATTTACCGGTTGAAAGTATTGATGAAGTATACCTCCTCGCCAATCCTATGAGCGAAGGTGTTGTTGTGATTCAGACCACTCTCCCTGGAGAATGGGAAGAGTTCAGAATTGGTTCTTACTGTCAAAATTTGATTGAAAATGGTGCGAAATGTGTGGAGTATTCCGAGATTCGTTCGATGTATGTATGGGGTGGCGAACTTCAATCTGAAAAAGAATGGCGAGTAGAAATTAAATCTTCTGAATCGAAAAAGGTTGAAATTACAGAGTTTTTAGAAAAAAACCATCCGTATGAAATCCCTCAGATTCTTGTTAAAGCCGTAGGATCAACAGAAACCTACAGTCGATGGATCCATTCTCAAGAAGAACCATCTAAGTAATCAAACAAATATGGTCTTCTTGCTTTAGGCAGTTGGAGTGGAAACCAACCTTGAGGCAGTGTAGATTTTACATTCAAAAACCGGCCTTTATAGTCTATGGCGAAAAAGTACTGTTAAAGGTCTACTGAGCCACTTTTCAGCATCGGGAAAACTCTGCAAAAAACACCACTTTGCATGCCTCTTCAAGGGTGAACATTATACACTACCTCGGAGGGCAAACAAATTCCAGCGCGTGAAAGAAACGAGGGGGATGAATCATGGTCATTGAACACAGCAATACTTCAGACGCAAACGATGGATTTGAATTGGATCTTTCTCAAGAACACATAGAGCCAATGCTGCAAGAAAATTTGGATCGTTTCGTGCTGTTCCCCATTGAACAGGCTGAAGTTTGGGAAATGTACAAACTCCATGCAGCATCATTTTGGACCGCCGAAGAAATCGATCTTGCTGAAGACGCCAAAGATTGGAAAAAACTTAGTGACAATGAGCGCCATTTTTTGAAGCACGTTCTTGCCTTCTTTGCTGCAAGTGACGGCATCGTAAACGAAAATCTTGTTACAAATTTCGCTGATGAAGTTCAGTGGGCGGAAGCCCGCTGTTTCTACGGATTTCAAATCATGATGGAAAACATTCACGCAGAGACATATTCTCTTCTTATTGATACATACATCAATGACCCTGATGAGAAAAATCACTTATTCAATGCTCTGGAAACAGTTCCTTCTGTGAATAAGAAGGGCCGATGGGCAATGCGTTGGCTATCTCGCAAGAAGGGCTCTTTTGCTCAGAGGCTTGTCGCTTTTGCAGCTGTCGAAGGTATTTTCTTCTCAGGTTCGTTTTGTGCAATCTTTTGGCTCAAGAAGCGTGGCCTCATGCCAGGCCTCACCTTCTCAAACGAGTTGATTTCAAGAGACGAAGGATTGCATTGTGATTTCGCTTGCCTCCTGCACAACAAATTGATTCGAGGTGCGGGTGAGAACATGATTCACCGAATCATTTCAGAGGCCGTTGAGATTGAAATTGAGTTTGTCACTTCTGCCTTGCCAGTATCCTTGATTGGGATGAATGCTGAACTCATGCAGGAATACATTCGATTTGTTGCAGACCGACTCATGGTCTCGCTTGGTGCAAGTAAATTGTACAACGCAACCAATCCTTTCCCTTGGATGGAAATGATCTCTATGCAAGGCAAAACTAATTTCTTCGAGAAGCGAGTCGGGGAATATCAAAAGTCGGGTGTCAAAGATGGCGGAAACCTCGGAAGTATCCAACAGCGCTTTGCTATGGACGAAGACTTTTGAACCGTACGCGATGAAAGGGAAATACTGCGGAATAAATTAATCACATGGAGGAGCAAGAATGACAATGCAAGTAGTGAACAGGAAAGGCGAAAGAGAAGATGTCCGATTTGATGCAATTCATGACAAATTGAAGACGTTAACATACGACCTTGACAAGACTTGGATTGACCCAGGGCATGTTACAAAGCTCACCATTGAAGGATTGTATGATGGAGTTACGACTCGTGAACTAGACCAACTTGCAGCTGAGACCGCCGCCTCCCTGGCGTCTCAACATCCAGACTACAGTCGATTAGCAGCTCGAATTTGTGTAGACGACCTCCATCGTTCAACGAAAACAACATTTTCAGATGTTATCACCGATTTGCGAGAATACATCGACCCCGAATCCGGAAAGCACGCCCCTCTCATCTCAGAAGAAGTCCACTCAATTATTATGGAGAACGCTGAGATTCTCAACAATCACATCGATTACAAGAGAGATCACAACTACGATTACTTCGGTTTCAAGACTCTTGAGCGCTCCTACCTTCTCCGCCTGAATGGAGAAATTGCCGAACGCCCTCAGCACATGTTAATGCGCGTGGCAGTTGGAATTCATCACGCTAACATCTCCAAGGCTTTGGAGACATATGATTTGATGAGTCAAGGATTCTTTACCCATGCAACTCCTACCCTCTTCAATTCTGGAACACCAACTCCACAAATGTCTTCATGTTTCCTTTTGACAATGCAAGATGATTCTCTTGATGGAATTTATGATACACTCAAACAATGTGCATTAATCTCCAAGTCAGCAGGTGGAATCGGCCTTTCGATTCACCACATACGCTCTAAAGGATCCTACATCAAGGGTACAAATGGACAAAGCAACGGTATTGTCCCCATGCTCCGAGTGTTCAATGACACTGCACGTTATGTTGACCAAGGCGGTGGAAAGCGAAAAGGTTCGATAGCAATCTATCTTGAACCTTGGCACCCTGATATTCTAGCCTTCCTCGATTTGAGAAAGAATCACGGGAAAGAAGAACTTCGAGCGCGTGATTTATTCTATGCATTATGGACTCCTGACTTATTCATGGAGCGAGTAGAACAGAATGCTGATTGGTCGTTCTTCTGTCCAAATGAATGTCCAGGACTTCAGGATGCTTATGGTGCAGAGTTCAAAGAATTGTTTGAATCATACGAATCCCAAGGCCTTGCACGAGAGACACTCCCTGCCCGAGTGGTATGGGATAAACTCGTGGAATCACAAATTGAAACGGGTACACCTTACATGCTCTACAAGGATGCTGCAAATGAGAAATCCAACCAAAAGAATCTCGGAACGATTCGTTCCTCTAATCTGTGCACAGAAATCATGGAATACACTGCCAAGGATGAAGTTGCAGTTTGTAATCTTGCTTCGATTGCTCTCAACAAATATGTTGATGTGGAGAATCAAACCTTCAATCACCAGTTGCTATACGATGTCACTTACCATGCAACCGGCAATCTCAATCGGGTGATTGATGTCAATTATTACCCTGTTCCTGAAGCACGGAATTCAAACATGCGCCACCGGCCAATCGGCCTTGGAGTTCAGGGTCTTGCAGACACGTTTGCTTTGTTGAAACTACCATTCGAAAGCCCAGAGGCACGCCAATTGAACAAAGAGATTTTTGAAACCATCTATTTCGCAGCATGTACCGCATCAAAAGATGGAGCCATTGCTGAAGGTCCTTATTCGACCTTTGAAGGCTCACCTGCTAGCCGTGGTGAACTTCAGTTTGACCTCTGGGGAATGAACACTCACAGTGGTCGATGGGATTGGAATTCTTTGAAAGCTGAAATCATGGACAAAGGCATGCGTAACTCTTTACTGGTAGCGCCAATGCCAACTGCATCCACTTCGCAAATTCTAGGAAACAACGAATGTTTCGAAGCATTCACTTCAAATCTATATGTTCGAAGAACTCTTTCGGGAGAATTTATTGTTCTCAACAAGCACCTTGTACGTGACTTGATTGAACTTGGCCTTTGGGGTCTTGAGATGAAAGACGAAATCCTCCGTCACAAGGGTTCAATTCAAAACATCTCAGGCATACCGGATCATGTGAAATCTCTTTACAAGACCACATGGGAAATCAAGCAACGCCATGTCTTGGATATGGCTGCTGACCGTGGTGCATACATTGACCAAAGTCAGTCTCTCAACATTCACATGGTTGATGCAAACCCGGCCAAAGTCACATCGATGCACTTCTACGGTTGGAAGCAAGGGCTCAAGACTGGAATGTACTACTTGCGAACCAAGGCTGCATCCGATGCGATTCAATTTACTGTTGAAGCAAAGAAAGCCGAAGATCAAACAGTTGGCGGTTTAGCCGAGCGTGCTGAAGATGTAACGAGCCTTGACGCTATTGCTTGCTCACTTGACACTCCCGATGATTGTCTCATGTGCGGCTCTTGAAGTTAGGTTGAAGTTTATACACACTCGATATCGGAGTATATTGCTCGGGAGCTCAAGTCCCTCGGGCAAGGCCCGAGTACGTTGTTATCTCACGTTTCTTTTCCTTGCTCGTGGGCACTTCACTCGATGTTCGTCAAGCTGTGTGAATAGCATGACCTAGAGTAGCAAGTACTGCTTCGTGCGTCATCTCAGTCATTGTCGGGTGAGCATGGATTGTCCCCGCAATATCTTCCAGAAGTGCACCCATTTCAAGGGCAAGTGTCCATTCGCCCACGAGTTCGCTAATGTGGGTTCCAACTCCTTGAATTCCAAGAATTCGATGATCATCTTCACGAGCACAAACCCGAACAAATCCAGCAGTCTTCTCGGCTTCTTGGGTTAATGCTCGACCGTTTGCACCAAGCGGGAATTTTCCAATAATCACTGGATGACCTGCTGCTTTTGCTTCTTCGGGAGAGAGTCCAACAGATACTATTTCTGGTTCAGTGAAGACTATTGCTGGAACAGCAACCGGGTCGTAAGCTCTTTTATGTCCAGAAATTATTTCTGCAACCATTTCTCCTTGGAACGATGCAACATGTGCTAGCATTTCGCCAGAGTTGCATACATCTCCGATGGAATACACCCCTCGCATGTTTGTCTCGCATCGTTCGTTAACTTTGACATAGCCGCGCTCATCAAGAGCGACACCTGTCGGTGCTAATGCAGCAGAATTTGGTTTTCTTCCAACGGTTACCAGTACTTTATCGACAACAACATGTTGCATTTTATTCTCATCTTTCTCATTTTTATCAATAAAATTGAGTTGTGTTCTTCCATCTTTGGTTTCTTCAACTCCTTTGGCAAAAACGCCGAGATGCGTCTTGATTTTTTGCTTTTTAACGGCAATTTCGAGTGGCCTTCGTAGTTCTTTATCGAAAATTGGAAGCACACTGTCCATAGCCTCGACAACGGTGACTTCGGAACCTAGCATTCTGAATGTTATGCCAAGTTCAAGACCAATGTATCCTCCACCAACGATTGCGACATGTTTTGGTAGCTGTTCAAGTGAAAGTGCTTCACGGGAAGAAATCACATGTTCGGAGAAAGGCATGAACGGAAGTTCAATCGGTACTGAACCATTGGCCAGAATTACATTTTCTGCCTGAATAATGGTGGCGTCTTTGCCTTTTCCAACCTTCACTGTTTTGGCATCTTGAAATTCTGCCCATCCATGAATTAGTTCAGCACCAGCGTTCTTGAGTAAATGTTCAACTCCTTTGTTCAAACGAGTAACAATTCCTTCTTTCCAACCAACCAAGTTCGCCATGTTAAGTTCGGCGGGACCAGGTATTGAAATCCCCATGTGTCCATCGTTTGAAGCATGTTTTGCTAGATTATGGAATTGATGTGCCGCATGAATTAGCGCTTTTGAGGGGATGCATCCACGAATAAGGCAAGTACCCCCTGCCTTTTCGCCTTCGACAATAATTGTCGATAGGCCGAGTTGACCTGCTCGAATTGCAGCAACATATCCGCCCGGGCCAGCACCAATCACGAGAACTTGACATTTTTTAGATTGCATTATTGACACCTCACATGAAAATTGTAGCCGGATGTTCAAGGTAAGATTTCACAAGTTGGACCAAACTGGCGCCATCATGGCCATCAACAACTCTGTGGTCCCAAGAAGACGAGAGGTTCATGATTCTGCGAATAACTATATTTCCATCTTTAACAACAGCACGATCTTTCGCATTGTGGACTCCAAGGATGCCAACTTCTGGCTTGTTGATAATTGGTGTAGCGCCTAATCCACCGAGTCGACCCAGGCTTGTTATTGTGAAAGTTGAGCCTGACAAATCTTCCGCAGTTGCTTTACCATCACGAGTCGCGCTTGTCACACGGGTCATTTCAGTCGCTGCTTGCCAGATATCCATTCCCTCGACATGCTTGACAACAGGAACGAAAAGTCCACGGTCGGTTTGTGTTGCAATTCCAAGGTTGATGGCTTCATGCCTTGTTACAACATTAGAGTCATCATCGTAAACGGCGTTACACTCTGGTCGTTGTTCGAGAGCCTTGACTAAAGCCTGCATTATGAACGGCAAGTATGTCAATTTTGGAGCACCTTCGGGCCGTGTAGCGTTGAGGTGTTGTCGTAATTCTTCAAGGGCAGTAACATCCACTTCTTCAAAGTAGGAAAAGTGTGGAATTGTCGAATACGAGGAAATCATACCTTCAGCAATTTTTCTTCGTAGTCCAATGACTTTGATTTCCTCGGTTCCGTTTCGTTCAGTACGGGCAGAAGCCCCCATTGGGCGTGCTCTGCTTGCACCACTTGCTCCACCAGCAATGTGTGCGTCAAGGTCTGCATGACTGATTCGACCGGCAGGTCCGGAACCAGCAACATGTTCGAGATCGATGTTGGCTTGTCGAGCACGCTGACGGACTGCAGGACTTGCAAGTGCCTTCGTACCCGGTGCACGTTCAACCTTGGGTGCCGCAGTGACTGCAGATGGTTCGCTCTTTGGTTGAGGTGCAGGTTCCGGCTTTGATTCAGACTCGGCTTTAGGCTCCGGGACAGGTTCAGGCTTTGGAGCAGGAGTTTCCTCAGATGCAGCAGAGTTCCCATCTCCTTCAACCTCAAATTCGATACAAACGACGCCTACTGGGAGAATATCTCCAGCCTCACCGATTACTTTTGTGACTTTTCCATCAACAGGGGATGGAATTTCAACAGTCGCTTTATCAGTCATAACTGAAAGAATAGGGTCATCTTCTTTGACGGTGTCTCCAACAGCGACCATCCATTCTACTACCTCGCCTTCAACGACGCCTTCTCCTATATCTGGCATTTTAAATGCAAATGTTCCCATAATTAGTCCTCCTGTGTTTTCTTTATTGCTTCTGCGATACGTTCTGGACTGGGCATGTAATCCCATTCCGTGGTGTGGGGGAAGGGAGTATCCCAACCCGTCACTCGAGTAATTGGCGCCTCAAGGTGGTAGAAGCATCGTTCCTGAATCGATGCACTCATTTCAGCACCGAATCCACTTGTCTTGGGTGCTTCATGAACAATGACGCAGCGACCGGTTTTTTGGATTGAATTCACAATTGTGTCACGGTCCCACGGAACTAATGTTTGTAAATCGATTAATTCACAATCAATCCCTGAGTCTTTGATTGCTTGTTGACTAACATGAACCATGGTACCCCATGCGATGACGGTGCATGCATTCCCTTCGCGTACAACACGCGCTTGCTCTAGAGGAACCGTATAATGATCTTCGGGCACTTCGCCATCAGGGTGTCCTGCCCAAGTTGGAACATTGTGGGGGTCTCCATAAAACGGACCCCGATAGCAACGCTTCGGCTCAAAAAATATGACTGGGTCGTTACATTCAATTGCAGCGGTAAGAAGTCCCTTGGCGTTGTATGGATTAGAACAGTATACGACTTTGAGTCCAGGTGTGTGGGTAAACTGAGCTTCGGGTGATTGTGAATGGTGGTGCCCACCTTTGATTCCACCACCAGCAGGTGTTCTGAAGGTGAGTGGCGCGGTAAATTCTCCACCTGAACGGTGACGAACTTTGGCAATTTCATTGACAATTTGGTCGTATGCGGGGAATATGTAATCGGCAAACTGAATTTCAGCAACAGGTCTTAGCCCGTTGAGACCCATTCCCATTGCGATTGCTGCTATTCCGCCTTCTGCAAGGGGTGAGTCGAAGACTCGATGCTCTCCAAATTTCTTTTGAAGACCGTCAGTGACTCGGAAAACTCCACCAAAAAATCCAACATCTTCGCCAAATATAACGACATTTTTGTCTTTTTCGAGTTGAACTTCTAGGGCAGAGTTCAATGCTTTAATCATGTTCATTTCAACCATAAAATCACCTCACTTGCCAAGTTCCTCACGCTGTTCTTGAACATGCCACGGAACTGTTTCGTAGACCTCGGTAAAGATTGTTGATGCAGGTGGATATGGGCCGCTGGCCAAATCACCAAATTCGCATGCTTCTTTGTAAGCAGTCATGACTTCGGCATCGATTTTTTGGGCCAGAGCAATGTGGCGTTCTTCATCCCACGAGCCCGTACCAATCAGATGGTCTTTGAGTCGAAGAATAGGGTCGCCTCCGGGCCAATACTTGAATTCATCATTTGGTCTGTAGGCAGAGGGGTCGTCAGAAGACGAATGAGCACCTGCTCGGTATGTGTATACTTCTATGTGAGTGGCTCCAAGTCCAGCAGATGCCCGATCACGAGCCCACTTAGTTACACTGTAAAGCGCTAAGAAATCATTTCCGTCAACGCGGATTGAGGGGAGGTCATAGGCCAGTCCACGTTCGGCGAATGTGCGACCGCCGGTAGCCAAATTGGCATGCGTCGATATTGCCCATTGGTTGTTTACGACATTGAGGATTACAGGGGGTTTGAAAGTAGATGCAAAGTTCAGAGCGTAGTGGTAATCTCCTTGAGCAGAAGTTCCATCACCAAGCCAAGATATGCACACTTCATCATCACCCTTGTAGGCACTTGCCATTGCGACCCCAACAGCTTGAGAGAATTGGGTGCCGACAGGTGAAGAAATGGAGATAAATCGTCCGGGCTTCCAAGTGTAATGGACTGGCATTTGTCGGCCTTTTACGTTGTCCTCGGTATTTCCAATACAGTGGCAAATCATGCTTACCATGTCTCTTCCACGAACAAATTGTGCACCGGGTTGCCGATAGGAAGGGAATACCCAATCTTGCGTTTCTAGAGCCATTGTTTGAGCAATTGCGATTGCTTCTTCTCCAAATGAGCGCATGTAGAATGAGAGTTTACCCGTACGCTGCATCTTAATCATGCGGTCGTCAAAAATGCGAAGCCGCATCATATATTCAAGACCCTGAATCATCGTTTCAGCATCCAGCATAGGGTTCCATTCACCGCTTGCATTGCTGTCATCGTCGAGAACACGTACAAGTCCAGATGCGTGCGAGACCGTGTCTTGAGCACTGCATTTCACTGGGTCAGGGCGAGAAAGATCTCCTGGTTGCTGTGTGAATTTACCGCCAAAATCCGCATCATCACCTGGTCGAAAGGGAGGCCTTCCGATTGTGTACGGTTTGGTTGTGGCAGTCACTCTCTCTGTCATTGTTCCACCTCACTCCATCTCTGTCTTAAGTGGTGCCGGTTCATTGCTTTGGTGCGCAGCGACATATACATAGGCACCCGGCATCGTTTCCTGGTTGTTCAAGTCTCGTGTTTTTCGAAGCAGTAATCCGGCTTTAAACGACGAACGAACCAAGGGTCCACTGGCGATTCCAGAGAAGCCCATTTCGATTGCTTCTTTTGCCCAGACATCGTACATTTCCGGTTCAGGGAAGCGATCAACTGCTAAGTGCTTTGATGATGGTGCTAGATATTGGCCGATGGTAATCAGGTCCACATTTGCCTTGCGCAAGAGCGCAAGAGCATCAGATATTTCTTCATCAGTTTCTCCAACCCCAACCATCAAAGAGGACTTGGTGATAATGTCAGGACGCAACACTTTGGCTTGGCGTAAAATTTCAAGTGATTGTGAAAAAGATGCTCTGTGATCTCTCACCGTTTTGTCTAAGCGAGGTACACATTCAACATTGTGAGCAAAGACTGACAGGGGGCTCCCCTCCAGAAGGTGGGCAAGTGCATGATGATCTCCTGCTAAATCGGAGCAAAGCAATTCAAGGGTAAGTTCCGGCTGTCGGCGATGAACCGCTTCGATACATCTTTTGTAGTGGTCTGCACCGCTATCGGGTAAATCGTCCCTGTTGACTACCGTAATGACGACATGTCGAAGATTCATCGAATCAACAGCATCAGCAAGCTGTTCAGGCTCGTTAACATCGAGTGGCGGCGGTGTTTTAATTGTGCCAACTGCACAAAAGCGACATCCTCGGGTACACTCTTGGCCAGCAATCATGAATGTTGCATCACCACTCGCCCAACAGTCGTGTATATTCGGGCATCTTGCCTCTTGGCAAACAGTGTGAAGTGCGTTGTCTTTGACTGCAGCTTTCGTCTTGTTGAACAAGGCTTGTTCATCGCCAGATGGGAGTGTTGTTCTAAACCAACGAGGCAGCCGCTCTCGCTTCGGTTTTGGGCGAAGTGCAGGTGGGGTTCTGCTCGCCATCGGAAGTTGTTTGCCCGTCACCGTTGTCCCCCCTCATTTTACCCGATGCTTTGCCCATCAAAAAGGTGTACTTTGGGTGAGGTTCATGATTTACCTAGGTTTTGATATTTTTCCGCCCTCTTTGTGTCGAAGTATGAACAGTATTCATGAGGGTCGATGTTGTGGGAGTTTCATGAGCCAACGAGTTGCATTGATTACCGGTAGTGGCAAGCGTATAGGTGCTGCAACAGCATCGCTTTTGCTTTCAGAGGGCTGGTTCGTCTTTTTACACGTGAGGAATTCAATAGACGAAGCCCGTAATATCCTTAAAGAATTTCAAGAAACCCATGGATTTGAACCATCTGCCGAAATTCTACAGGCTGATTTGAACAGCGATGAAGAACTCTCCTCTTTAGTCAATACCGTACGAGCACATGAGGTTGTTCAATCCAATGGTGGTTTGCATGCTTTGGTTCACAATGCATCAATCTATAATTCGGCAGACTTCGATAAAGTGTCCGGGGAATATCTTCGACTCAATAACCGAATTCACATTGAAGTGCCGTTCCTACTCACGCAAGGTCTTCTCCCCCTGCTCAAGTCAGCTCAAGGATGCGTAATTGGCATGGTTGACACTTCTGTTGGACGAGCTTGGAATGGTTTGTCACATTACACTGCCAGCAAAGCAGGTTTACGTCAACTCATGTTGAATCTTGCGGGTGATTTGGCACCGGAAGTTCGGGTGAACTGTGTAGGGCCGGGAGCAATAGTGGCTGCGGAATGGGAATCTGAACATTTTGAATCAGTGATCAAAAACGTTCCTCTCGGCAGGGCTGGAGATGTTACTGATGTAGCCAAAGCAGTACAATTTTTGTTGGAATCTCCATATCTTTCGGGTCAAGTCATCAATGTCGACGGTGGTTGGTCTATCGCCCCTTGAGATAGATGGTGAAGGGTTTTCTTCAAAACCTCTAGGCTGCTGGGGGGGTTGCAGGGATGGCTGAGGTGGTCAAAGGCGCCGGGCTTAAGATCCGGTCCCGTATGGGTTCGTGGGTTCGTATCCCACTCCCTGCACCACTTCTCAAAAGCAAATGAGAGCACAAAATCAAGCAAGGTAATGAAACGATATTCAGTTAATATCATATAAAGACGGTTCAAGGTGGCTCTATGAAGTTCATAACTCCTGTTATGGTTTTGATACTCATTTTATCGGTAAGCGTACCGTTTACGCCAAATGTTCAGGCTCAGACCCAATACAATACCCCGGACTGTGAGGCGAATTCGACATTATCTTCGTGGCTGAATTTTGATTTTAATGAGGTTAACATTAATTTCCACGACAATTGGAGTTTAGGGGATGTCAACATAAGCATCGACATTAATTCCCCATCTTCATTTTATGAGTATATTGACTCAAGTTTTGATGGGCTTTTGGGTGGAAACAACTCCTGGATTTCTACTGATGAGTTTGAATACTATTTTCATCTAATGGGTTCGTGTTTAGAAGATAATGAAATTATGCCTGGTATCGCACTTGCACCGATTACGTCTAACGATTTTGGTCAAAACAGCACATACGAAGGACCTTATGCATTCCACTTTGATTATGATGAATTGCAATACACA
>MDTC01056502.1_pt1 | contig 16525 bp, 14 predicted proteins | sample 811181 | NCBI WGS metagenome assembly MDTC01 (sample SAMN05326644, study PRJNA326480) | marine metagenome | isolation source: seawater | place: Pacific Ocean: North | collected 2011
AAAAAAGTACATATTAAAAGTCTTGATGAAGCACTAAATAATTCGGATGTATTTATAGGATTATCAAAGGCCAATATGTTAAGTGTTGAAATGCTTAAATCAATGTCACAAAATCCAATAGTATTTGCAATGGCCAATCCTGATCCAGAAATAAATTATAAACTAGCAAAAAGAACTAGAGATGACGTGATATTAGCAACTGGAAGAAGCGACCATCCCAATCAAGTTAATAATGTATTAGGCTTTCCCTTTATTTTCCGAGGCGCTCTAGATGTTAGAGCATCAAAAATTAATGAAAAAATGAAAATGGCGGCGGTTTACGCATTAGCTGAATTAGCTAAAGAGCCTGTTCCAGAAAATGTAAATGTTGTTTATGGCGAAACGAAATTAACATTCGGAAGAGATTATATTATTCCCAAACCTTTTGACCCTCGATTAATTTCCAAGATACCTCTTAAAGTTGCTAAGGCAGCAATTGATAGTGGAGTTGCTCGTCAAGAAATTGATAATTGGGAAAGATATGAAAGAGAATTAGAATCAAGACTTGGTAATAATAATAAAATTATCAGATTACTTATGGCAAAAGCTAAGAGTGATCCAAAAAAAGTTGTTTTTGTTGAGGCTGATAGGTTAGATGTATTGAAAGCAGCTCAAATTGTTTATGACGAGGGAATTGCTATTCCAACTTTAATTGGAAGAAAAAAAAGAATAAAAAAATTGATGCTTGAAATTGACTTTGATCATGATCTAAAGGTTATTGATTTAAGTCAAAAAAAATCTATTCCAATAATTAAAAGATATGCTAAGAAGTTTTTTAAGCAAAGAAAAGATAAGGGAATGACCCTAAGTCAAGCTGAAATTTTAATGAGAAGAAGAGATTATTTTGGATCTATGATGGTAAAACTTGGTGAGGCGGATGCTTTAATATCCGGATTTTCTAGAAGTTATCCTGAAGTTATTAAGCCTATATTAAAAGTTATTGGGAAAAGTGAAGGAGTAAGAAAAGTAGCTACAACTAACTTAATGATTACTAGTAAAGGACCTATTTTTTTAGCTGATACAGCCATAAATATTAATCCTACTTATAATGAGATTGCTTACATAGGTATTTTGGCTGCTGAAACTGCTAAGATGTTCGGATTTGATCCTGTGATTGCTATGTTGTCTTATTCAAATTTCGGTTCATCGAATCACCCTATGGCTAAGAAAGTAGAAAAAGCAGTAAAATTGTTAAAACGTACAATACCAGAACTAGTTGTTGACGGACCTGTTCAATCAGATTTTGCTTTAAATAGGCCTATGTTCTCAAATAAGTTTGATTTCTCTAAACTTTCTGGACAAAAAGTTAATGTTATGGTATTTCCCAACCTTGATTCTGCTAATATTACATATAAAGTAATTAAGGAACTTGATAATGCAATGTCAATTGGACCAATTATAATGGGAATGGATAAGCCAGTTCATATTTTGCAATTAAAACCAAGCGTTGAAGAAATAGTTAATATAGCAGCAATTGCTGTAGTTGATGCTCAAAACAGAAAATAGTAATTTAGTAATATGATAACACAAATTAAAGGAAGACTAATTGAAAAATCTCCTACGGAATTAGTTGTTGATTGCAATGGAGTAGGTTACAGTATTAATATATCACTAAATACTTTTTCAAAAATAGGTGACGATGAAAATATAAGGCTTTATACGCATTTAATTGTTAAAGAAGATTCTCACACTTTATTTGGGTTTCATACAAAATCTGAGCGTAGTCTTTTTAAATTATTAATATCAGTTTCAGGTGTTGGTGCAAGTACTGGAAGGACTATGCTCTCATCAATGACACCTGTCGAAATTATTTCATCTATTAATAATGAGGATGTTAATTCAGTACAATCAATAAAAGGAATTGGTTCTAAAACTGCTCAGAGAATAATTTTAGAATTAAAAGATAAAATTCTTTCTCTTGATATTGATGATAGTCAAATACAAATGATAACTAAAGATGCTGATGAAGCAATTACTGCTCTGGAAGTCCTTGGTTATACTAGAAAACAAACTATAAAAATTATAAATCAGATAAAATCTGAAAATCAAAATATATCTGTAGAAAGCTTAATCAAAAAAGCTCTTAATAAATTATAATTTATTGTGATTATTTGGTATTCAAATATCAGAGTTATTAATAGAGCTCATCTTATATTCTTTCTGATTTGCTATTCTTTGTTTTCTTTTTCACAAGAAAAGATCACTTTAGACACGATTAATAATACAGTTTATATGGGGGATTTTAACCTAAAAACTCCGTCAAATATTATTTCAAAATATGAGTATAATCCTGACTTAAATCTCTATATATACCAGACAAAAATTGGGGAAATAGATATTGGATTACCATTAAAATTAACACCAGATGAATACAGAATTTTTTTTAGAAAAGATCTAATAAAAAAATATTTTAATGAACAAACCCTCTTAATTAATAGTGAAGATGAATCTAAAAAAAGAAATTTACTCCCAAACTTGTATGTAAATTCAAATTTCTTTGAATCGATATTTGGAGGTAATGAAATTGAACTAGTCCCTCAAGGATCAGTAGCTATAGATTTAGGAGCTAGATACAACAAAAGAGATAATCCTATTATTCCATTAAGGAACCGGAGTAATGTAAGTTTAGATTTTAACCAGTTAATTTCACTAAGCTTAACAGGCAAAATAGGTGAAAAATTATCAATCAGTTCAAATTATGATTCTCAATCTACATTTGAATTTCAAAATCTATTAAAACTTGATTACACTCCAAACGAAGATGATATTATTCAAAAAATTGAACTTGGAAATGTAAGTATGCCAATTAGTGGATCTTTAATAAATGGGGCTCAAAGTCTATTTGGTTTTAAAACTCAATTAAAATTTGGCAATACAACTATTGATGCGGTTTTATCAGAACAAAAATCACAATCAAAAACTGTATCATCAAGTGCAGATGGATCAATGAATGAATTTTCATTTACTGCGTTAGATTATGAAAGTAATAGACATTTTTATCTTGCTCACTTTTTTAGGAAGAATTTTGATAAATCACTAAAGTCATATCCTTATATAAATTCTTCAGTTAGAATTACTAGAGTTGAAGTTTGGGTGACTAATAAATCAAATGAAACCAGAAATATTAGAAATATTATTGCTTTACAAGATTTAGCTGAAAGTGATCCAGATTTCACGAATGCAGATGATGTAATTTCAAATTTTTTTAATCAGAATGATTCAAATCTAAATCCAGATAACTCTGTTAATAATTTTGACCCCAATAATATAGGTCAAAATTTATTAAATGAAAATATTAGAGATATAACCAGTGTTAATTCAGGATTTTCTTCAGGTTCAAATTTATTTAATGAAGGTTCTGATTACTCAATACTCGAAAATGCTAGAAAACTAGATGAAAGTGAATATTCTGTAAATGAACAGCTTGGTTATATATCTCTTCAACAATCATTAAATAATGATGAGATATTGGGTGTTTCATTTCAATATACCCTGAATGGAGAAGTTTTTCAAGTTGGAGAGTTTTCTGATGATGGAATTGTTTCAGTTGATAATTCAAACAATCAAGTTGTTAGAAAAGGTTTAATTGTTAAACTTCTTAAAAGTAGTATCAATAATGTTAGGCTTCCAGTTTGGAAACTAACTATGAAAAATATTTATAGTATCGGATCTTTTCAGGTCTCAGAGAGTGATTTTAGATTAAATATATTTTACAGTAATCCAACTTCTCTGAATTATATAACTCCAATTGACAGTAACAAATGGCCAGAAAATCTTGATAAAAAAAGATTATTAAATCTTTTTGATCTTGATAAGTTAGACTCAAATGGTAATTTACAAAATGATGGTGATGGCTTTTTTGATGCTATTGACGGTATTACAATTATTAAGAATAAAGGGCTATTGATTTTTCCTAACGAGGAACCATTTGGAAGATTTTTATTTGAAAAGCTGAGAAGTGATCAAAGCGAGATCTATGAAGACACTTCTACATATAATAAAAATCAATTAAAATATGTTTATAATGAACTTTATAGCTTAGGAAAAACATCTGCGGAAAAATATATTGAGAAAAATAAATTTAATATCAAAGGGAAATTTAAAAGTGATGCAGCTAACGAAGGAATAAATACAGGAGAGTTTAATATCCCTCAGGGATCGATTGTTGTATCTGCTGGTGGAAGAGTATTACAGGAGGGAATAGACTATTTGGTTAATTATCAAAATGGAAATGTTCAAATCTTGGACGAGTCGTTAAAAAATTCAAATATCCCAATTGAAATATCAACCGAAAGTAATTCGTTTTTTAATCAACAAAAAAGAAGATTTTCTGGCTTCAACGTAGAACATACTTTTAGTGATAATTTTAAAATAGGTGCAACGCTTTTAAATCTAAGTGAAAGATCTATATCTCGAAAATCTAATTATGGTTCAGAGCCTGTAAATAATACTTCTTTTGGGTTTAATAGTACCTTTTTTTCACAAGTTCCCTTTTTGACTCGAATGGTTAATAAATTGCCTAATATTAAATCTGATGTTGAATCTAGTATTTCTTTAAAAACAGAATTTGCTGTTTTAAAGTCATCTGATCCTAGAAAATCTGGCTATGATAAATCTGCAAGCGTATATATTGATGATTTTGAAGCAAGTCAAAATAAGTTGGATTTAAGAGATCCGAATTCTTGGAGGCTTTCTAGTGTTCCTGTAGGTTTTTCAGGTTATGAATTTGGAAATAATGATTTAAGAACAGGACATAACAGAGCTAAATTGTCATGGTATACTATCGATCCAATTTTTTATTCTTCTAGAAGACCTGCTAGTATTTCTTTGGAAGAAATATCAAAAAATTCAAGTCGAAGAATATTTATTGATGAAATTTTTCCTGAGTTAGACTTGTATCAAGGTGAATCAAGAATACAATCAACTTTTGATTTGACTTATTATCCAAATGAAAAAGGACCATATAATAATAATAGTGAACAGGATTTTAACAGCGATACTAAAAAAAATTGGTCTGGTATTACACGAAAAATTAATAGTACAAACTTTCAAAAAACTAATGTAGAGTATATTCAATTTTGGCTTTTAGATGATTTCTCAGATTTTGTTTCTAATCAAACAGAGATTGGTGAAATTATATTTCATCTTGGGAATATTTCAGAAGATATTCTTGCTGATGGTAAAAAACAATTTGAAAATGGACTCCCAACTCAAAATGAAAATAATTTTCAATTATCTAGTTGGGGAAAAACACCGACTAGTCAATCATTAACATACAACTTTAGTTCAAATATTAATGAGAGAAAATCTCAAGATTTAGGTTATGATGGGTTGGATGACGTTGAAGAGTTATCAATTTATAATAATGGAAATTCACAAGACCCAGCTAATGATAATTATAAATATTATTTAGATGTAAATGGAGATATATTAAATAGATATAAGCAATATAATAATGTTCAGGGTAATTCCCCTGTTGAAACAAGTTCAAATAATAGAGGTTCTACAAATATTCCGGATGTAGAAGATGTCAATAATGATAATACAATGAATAGAATTGATAGTTATTTTCAATATAGTATACCCTTATTTAAAAATATGTCAACAGAAAACCACCCTTTTATTGTTGATATTAGAGAAAATAATAATGTAAAACTTCCAAACGGAAATATCATTAAATCTAAATGGCTCTTATTTAAAATACCAATTTTTAAAGAATATTATGAAGGAAAAAGTATTAATCAATATTTTGAACCAATAAATGGAATTAATGATTTAAAATCTATTAGTTTTTTTAGAATAGCACTAAGTAATTTTCAAAAACCTGTAACCCTTAGGTTTGCAACACTTGATTTGGTTAAAACTGATTGGAAAAGATTTACATTACCACTAAACGAGAATAATAGTATAAATTCCGAAACTAACTTTGAGATTGGCTCTGTAAATATTCAGGAGAATGAAAATAGGCAACCTGTAAACTATACTTTACCCCCAGGAATCGAAAGAGAAGAAGTTTTTAGTAATAATTCTATAATTAGACAAAATGAGCAATCATTATCTTTAAAAATTAAAGATCTTCAACCTAAAGACTCAAAGGCAGTATATAAAAATATAGAGTTGGATTTACGTCAATATAAAAAAATAAAGATGTATGTACATGCTGAATCTTTGATTAATGAACCAAAATTACCTGGTGATGGTGGAGAAGATAATTTTGATGAGCGACTTGTTGCTTTTTTGAGATTAGGGTCAGATATTAATGAAAATTATTATCAAATAGAAGTCCCGTTAAAACCAACCTCATTTAACTCAAATAATAACTCTAGATTTTCATCTGAGTCAGTTTGGAATCCAGAAAATAATTCTATTGAATTTGACTTAGATAAATTTCTACAAATTAAATTGGAAGTAATTTCAAAAAAAATTCAAAGTAATGAGGCAATTTATTTTGATGAGGATATGAATTTAATTGATGAGTTCAGTCAAATAAGCCAACTTCCAGGGCAAAAAAAATATAAATTTTCAATTAAAGGGAATCCATCTTTGGGAAGAGTTAGAACTGTTCTCTTAGGTCTAAAAAATCCTTCTCAAAAAATAGGAAAAAAGTTGTCAGGTGAAGTGTGGTTTAATGAGTTAAGAATTTCTAATATTAAAACGAGTGGAGGATGGGCTGCCTTGGCAAACTTTGATGCTAATTTAGCTGATTTCGCTAATATTTCTATAAATGGAAGGCTATCATCAATTGGGTTTGGTTCAATCGATGAAAATCCTAATGAGAGATCAAATGATTCTTACCAACAATTTAATTTTATTTCAAATATCAATGCTGGTCAACTACTTCCAGAAAAATGGGGTATGAATATTCCTGTTAGCTATACATATTCCGAAGAAATAACTAAACCAAAATACGATAGTTTTTATGATGATATAGAACTTGACAATGTCTTAGAATTATCTAATAATAAAGACTCAATTTTAAATCAATCACAAATTTTATCTAGTTCGAAAAGTTTTAGTGTTTTAGGTTTATCAAAGAAAAAAAATAATACTAAAAAATCAAGATTTTATGATATTGAGAATTTGAATTTCTCATACTCATATAGTGAGAATAATTTTAAAGATTATGAGCTAGAATATTCAGACAGAAAAACTATAAGAGCTAATGCAAATTATTCTTTTAGTTTTAATGATTTTAGTGTTTATCCCTTTGACAAATTAGTATCTAACGATTCTAAATATTTAGAATGGTTAAAACAATTTAATTTCAATCCACTACCGTCAAGTTTGTCATTTTCTGGAAATTTTTATAGAAGTCTATTCGTCCAAAAATTTAGAGAAATAAATTATACTGGAATTAGTTCTAATAGTCAACTACCTATACCAGAACTTACTCAAAGAAAATATCTTTTTGATTGGAATTTATCATTATCTCATAATTTAACTAAATCCATAAGGATAAATTACAATGCCTCAAATTCTAATTTAGTTCAAAATTTAGATAAAGATGAATCTAATCCCAATAATACTGATCTTGGTATTTTCGATAATTTTTTTAGTGTAGGAGAGCCTAACTTTTTTAATCAAAATTTCACTTTAAATTATCAATTACCCTTTGAATTAATTCCTTTTTTAGACTTTATTGAGGGTTCATATAATTACAGTGGAGACTTTAATTGGCAAAGAGGCTCAGATGTACTTAATAATATTGAGTCTGAAACTGGTCAAATTTTAGGCCAAGTCAATACAATTCAAAATGCCAATAATCAAAACCTGTCATTTAGCTTAAATTTTGATAAAATTTACAGAAATATACCATGGTTGAATAAGAATGATTTTATATTAACTGAATTAATTAAGAGTATAAAAAGAATAAGATTAAATTATTCTGAAAATTCAGGAAAAGTATTGCCAGGATATATCCCATCGATTGGTTTTTTAGGAACAGCAAGACCATCACTAGGTTTTGTTTTTGGAAGTCAATCTGATATTCGGTTTGAGGCAGCAAAGAAAGGATGGTTAACAGATTTTCAAAATTTTAATCAACCATTTCAAAAAATATTTAATTCAAAATTTGATTTCACTGGGGAGTTAGAGCTTTTAAAATCGATACGAATTGATTTGAATGCAAACAGGTCTTATTCTAATAATTTTTCAGAAAACTTTAATGTTACTAATCAAAGTTATTTTTCCGTAAATCCAAATTACTCAGGAAATTTCTCCATCTCTACAAACATGTTAAACACATCTTTTAAAAATAGAAATAAAGATTTCTCCTATTCTTTTGATAAGATGAAAGCAAATAGGATATTGATTGCCCAAAGATTAATTTCTCAAAAAAATTTAAATAATATTGAATTAGATAGTGACGGTTTTCCCAAAGGCTTTTCAAAAAATAGTCAAGAAGTATTAATCCCTTCTTTTTTATCTGCCTATACAGGTGTAAATCCAAATGCAATTGATTTAAACCCAGTTAGTCGAAATCCAAAGTTAAATTGGTCTCTCCAATTTGATGGTCTTACAAAAATTTTTGAAAATTTTATTTCAAGGATATCAATTAGTCATGCCTACAGATCAAATTTTACAATTAATAATTTTAGATCTAACTTAAATTATGAAAACAATTCATTTGATGCTTCTGGCAATTACTTAAGTCAAAAGTTATATTCAAATGTTAATTTAGTTGAGCAGTTTAACCCTTTGATTGAATTAGACATAGAATTTAAAAACTCTTTAAGACTTGTATTAGATATTATTAAAGACAGAGCTATATCATTGAGTTTAGCAAATAATTTTATAACTGAGTCTTGGGGAAATGAATATGTAATTGGATTAGGTTACCGAGCTAGAAATGTGAGAATTAATTCGTCATTAGCCCCTAACTCAAATTCTTTTGCTGGGGATTTAAATACAAAGTTAGATTTTAGTATTCGAAAAAACATGACTGTAATCAGAAACCTAAATATTAGAGACAATAAAGTATCTGCAGGTCAAACTTTAATTTCTGCAAAATTAACAGCTGATTATGCTTTAAGTAGAAATTTTTCAGCCATATTTTTTTACGATCATATGTTTTCTAAATACGAAATTTCTTCGTCATTTCCACAAACTAATATTAGATCGGGTATTACTTTAAGATATAATTTTGGTAATTAATTAAGATAGATTAATTTAGAAAAATGGAAATCAAAGATAATTTAAAGTATACAAAAGATCATGAATGGGTTCTGATTGATGGTAAAATTGCAACTGTAGGAATAACTGATTTTGCTCAAAGTGAATTGGGTGATATTGTTTATATTGAAGTTGATACGATAGACGAAAGTTTAAATAAGGATGAAGTGTTTGGAACTGTCGAGGCAGTTAAAACTGTTTCAGATTTATTTATTCCAATGTCTGGTAAAATAATTGAATTTAATGAATCTTTAAATGACAATCCTGAAAAAGTCAATGATTCACCATATGATGAGGGATGGATTATAAAAATTGAAATCACAGATCCAAGTGAATTAAAAGAATTACTTGATTCAAAAGCATACTCTGAAATCACATAAAAAAATAATTTTAAAATATCTTACAATCAGTTATACCTTACTGATTATTATACTGTTTTTAGCTCCAGTTCCTAATATTAAACCAAGTTTCAATTTTTTCGAATTTGATAAATTAATTCACATACTTATTTATATTTTTTTGGTTTTGTTTTGGGGATTATATCTTATTGAATCTAATTTTAGTCTTAAACAAATTCTTTTAATAATAATAATTTTTGGGTTAATTATTGAAATTTTGCAATATATATTACCATTTGGAAGGTATTTTGATTTTGTAGATTTTATTGCTAATTCAGTAGGAGCTATTATCGGAGCATTTATTTTGCTTTTTTATAAAAAAAAATTACTTTAGCTAACCATGATTTCAAAAAAAAGCCCCAAGGCTGATTTAAATAATAAAAGTTCTTTCTACTTCGCTGTAGGTTTATTTCTTGTATTATTTATATCATGGAGGGCTATTGAATTTAAAAATTGGGATGATGATGCATATGGATATATCGCTCTAGACGTTGAAAATGATGATGATGAAGAAGTGCCAATCACTGAACAATTAAAAACACCACCACCACCACCACCACCACCTGCCCCTGAAATAATTGAAATTGTTGAAGATGAGGAAGAGATTGAAGAAACTATTATTGAGTCAACTGAAACTGATCAAGAAGAAATTGTTGAAGAAGTTGAAGTAGTTGAAGAAGATTTAGATCTTGATGTTCCTTTTGCTATTATTGAGGATGTGCCATTATTTCCTGGTTGTGAAAGAGTATCAAAGTCACAAAGAAGAAATTGTTTCCAAGAAAAGATTCAACAACATATTCGTAAAAATTTCAGATATCCAGAGATAGCTCAAGAAATGGGTATTCAAGGAAGAGTTTTTGTTCAATTTACAATAGGTAAAGATGGTTCTATTTCTGGAATAAGAACTAGAGGACCAGATAAGAATTTAGAAAAAGAAGCAGATAGGATAATTGCTAAGCTTCCTAGAATGACACCTGGAAAACAGAGAGGAAGACCTGTTAGAGTCCCTTTTAGTGTGCCAATAACATTTAAGTTACAGTAAAATTCACTTTACTTATTTGTAAACCTTTACTTTCTAAGCTACATTTGCACTCCATTAAAAAGTTGAGTTGAGTATATCTGCTATTTTTTTTTCTTTAACAAAAGCTAGACTGGCTTTAAGTGTTGTTTTTTCATCTGTTGCTGGATATATTCTGGCGGTAGATCAGATAATATTTCAAGAACTTATATTTCTAATTTTAGGAGGTTATTGTATTGTTGGAGCATCTAATTCATTTAATCAAATTATTGAAAAAGATAAAGATAAATTGATGGATAGGACTAAATCAAGACCACTACCTACAAAACAAATAACAACCCAAATTGCATTTTGGGTTTCAGTAATATTGACTTTGATTGGTCTTTTTATGCTGTATATGATCAACTATAAAACAGTATTTTTTGCGGGATTATCCGTTTTTTTATATACATGTATATATACGCCACTAAAACCTGTGACTCCCCTGTCAGTTTTTATTGGAGCAATTCCAGGAGCGATACCATTTATGTTAGGTTGGGTTGCTGGTACAAATAAATTTGGTATCGAACCAGGTACATTATTTATGATTCAGTTTTTTTGGCAATTTCCTCATTTTTGGTCTCTTGGTTGGATGTTAGATGATGATTATAAAAAGGCTGGATTTAACATGTTGCCAACTGGTAATAGAGATAAAAAAACTGCATTACAAATAATATTTTACACAATATGGATGATTATTATAACTGTATTTCCTGTTTCTGGACTAACTGGTGATCTAAGTATAAAATTTGGCTCGGCAATTGTAGTATTAATATTAGGTATTATAATTTTGGTATTAGGAATTAATCTCTATAATAAAATGGATATTAGTTCTGCTAAAAAATTATTTTATGGTAGTGTTTTTTATTTAACATTAATCCAAATAGTTTATATAATTGATAAGTTTATATGAGTGATCTTTCTTTAAAAAATAAGCAAGTAAGAGCAAAAAAAATGATGCTTATTCTAGCATTATTGAGTATTACAATGACTTTTGGTGGTTTAACAAGTGCTTATGTTGTTAGTAAAGGAAGGCCTGATTGGTTAGTTGATTTTACTTTACCCGCTTCATTTACATACAGCACAATTATTTTATTTATTAGTAGTTTAACAATTCATTTATCAAAAGTTTTTTTATTAAAGCCTAATGGTAAATTGAATTCTTTGAGATTGTTAATATTAACCTTCATCCTTGGTTTATTATTTCTCTTTTTTCAATTTAATGGTTTCAATAATTTTATTGAGCAAGGATATTATTTTGCTGGTGCTCAAAGTAATGTAACCACTTCATTTATATATGTTTTAGCATTTGTACATATATTACATTTGATTGCTGGATTAATTGTGTTATTAGTTTTAATTTACAGGACATATAATAATAAATATAGAGAATCCAGTATAGGTTTTTCACTAGGTGTTACTTTTTGGCATTTTCTAGATTTACTTTGGCTCTATTTGTTCTTTTTTTTCTATTTCTTTGGATAAAAATTTATTAACTTTGTAAAAATTTTTTTCCTAAATGAGCTCTATAGTTTCCTCATCTGAAGTTCAAAACGATTGGGACGGAGGGGGAAAGCCCCTTAAGTCAAGTTACGGTAAATTAATGATGTGGTTCTTCATTGTTTCAGATGCATTAACTTTTTCTGGTTTTCTTGTGGCATACGGATTTGCAAGATTCAAGCATATTGATTCTTGGCCTATTGCAGATGAAGTATTTACTCACTTCCCATTTTTACATGGTGTAGATGCTCCAATGTATTATGTTGCACTAATGACTTTTGTTCTTATTTTTTCATCCGTAACAATGGTTCTTGCAGTTGATGCAGGTCATAATAATAATAAAAATAAGGTAGCATTTTATATGTTATTAACTATTGTTGGCGGAGCTGTTTTTGTTGGTTCTCAAGCTTGGGAATGGGCAAATTTTATCAAGGGAGAATATGGTGCTTTAGAAACTAAGGGAGGTCAAATCATTCAGTTTGTAGATAGTGATAAGTCTAATAAAAGAATTGCTTTAAAAGATTTCGCATATGTTATTCCTCAAGATAGAGAACAGCATCTTAGAAGCAATGGTTTATGGTTTAGAGAAGAATCTTCATTACAAACCTTCACTCTTGAAGAGGTTTCACAAGGTTTTTTTGAAAATTCTAATATTTTAGTAAGGTCTCAAAAAGTCGATGAAAAGGGAAAAAAAATAATTTTATCACGTGAAGAATCAATTGAAAAAGTATCTCAAGCAGTTTATGTTGTTGAAGGAGCTAACCTAATTAGAAATGAATATGGTAACAGATTATTTGCAGATTTCTTTTTCTTTATAACTGGATTTCATGGCTTTCATGTATCATCAGGCGTTATTATAAATATTATTATTTTTCTAAATGTCATTCTTGGAACTTATGAAAAAAGAGGACATTACGAAATGGTCGAAAAAGTAGGTCTTTATTGGCACTTTGTTGATTTAGTTTGGGTATTTGTATTCACATTTTTCTATTTAGTTTAATAAATGGGTCAGCACACACATAAATTAGAAATTTTTAGAGGATTAATTAAATTTAAATCCAATGTTCATAAAATTTGGGGAGTTTTAATATTCTTGTCAATTGTAACAGCAGTTGAAGTTGCTTTGGGTATTATAAAGCCAGAAATTTTAATGACAAGTTTTTTGAGTTTAAAGTTAATAAATTGGATTTTTTTAATTTTAACTATTGTTAAAGCATATTATATAACATGGGATTTTATGCACATGCGAGATGAAGCGTTTAGTCTACAAGCATCAGTTGTTATTTCACTTATTTTTTTGATAGCTTATTTAGCATTTATTCTTTTAGTTGAGGGTAATTATATATACGATGTTTTTTTTGAAGGCTTCGTAAGTTGGGATTTTTAATTTAGATTATTTTTGAAAAAGTACTTAGTCCTTATTGTTCTATTTGTGCTGCCATTAGTTGCTTATCTTTTCTTTGCATCTGGCATTAATAATTTTGCAAAACTTCCAGTCTTAACTCCTAATGTCGTTAAACTCGAAGAAATCACAAAACAAGTATTTAATAATAAAATTACAATACTTACTTTTCTTGGAGATGATATTGGGATAAGAGAAGGAGATGCTCTTAATTTAAATCAAAAAATCTATAAAAGATTTTACCAATTTAATGATTTCCAATTAATTTCCATTTCACCATTTGGAAGCGAACAAAACACAAGTTTATTGAAAGATAAATTATCATCTGGGACAAATACTGATATGGTAAATTGGAGTTTTATTCATTTATCCATTCAAGATATAAACAAGTTGTTTTTAAGTTTAGAAACAAACCTTAAATTAGATAAATACATGGGATCACCTTATGCTTTTATTATTGACAAATATTCATCTCTTAGAGGAAGAGACGATTCTGATGGCATAAAATTTGGTTATGATTCTAGATCTGTAGCGGATATAAATAATAATATGCTTGATGATGTTAAAATAATTTTGGCTGAGTATAGATTGGCACTTAAAAAGAATAATATTTTTAATGAAAAATAAAAAGTATATAGTTTTATCAATTATTGTTTTAATTTTTGCGGTGTGGTTTTTCCCCAGAATAAAAACCAGAGTCGAATCAAATAAGGTTATTGATTCAAACAGATCTGAAGAAATAAGTCAATCTTCAAAACTTTCCTACATTAAGTTAAATGGTAAATCTAGAAAAGTGCCTGATTTTATTTTTAAAGATCAAGATAATAGATATATAACTAATGAAGATTTTCGAGGTAAAGTTTATGTTGCCGAATTTTTTTTTACAACCTGTCCACATATTTGTATTGAGATGAATCAGAACATGAAAATTTTAGATGAAGAATTTGGAAATCGAAAAGATTTTGGTATTGCTTCATTTACAATTGATCCAATTACTGATACACCAAAAGTATTAAAAGAATATTCTGAAAGATTAGATGTAAAATCTCAAAACTGGCATTTTTTAACCGGTAAAATTGATGATGTATATGAACTTTCAAATAGTGGTTTCAATATATTTGCTGGAGTCAATCCAGCAGTTGCTGGGGGTTTTGAACACCAAGGTTTTTTTGCACTTATTGACAAGGACGGTTATCTTCGTTCAAGAAGGGATATTAATGGTAATCCTATAGTTTATTATCTAGGAATAAATTCTCCAGGTGATAAAGAACAAGGAATTGATATGATTAAAGATGATATCATTAAATTACTTGAAAATGGTTAGAAAAAATAGGATCTATGACATATTAATCTGGATTGTTTCTATTGTAGTCCCTGTTGTTGTGGCACTATTACTTTTTACTAAATGGAACTATGATAAATTAGTTTTTGACACTAGAATTCCCAACTCTGATCCCATTATTTTAATGGAAAATTTACCAATTGCTAAACCTTTGACTTTTCTTCCTCCTATTTATGCATCAGTCAATGGATTAACAGCAATATTACTTGTTTTAGCAGTTTATTATATTAAAAATGGAAAGCGTAAGATTCATGAAAATTTGATTAAAGTTTGTATTGCTTTATCTCTATCATTTTTGGTTATGTACATTGCATACCACTTGACTACTGATCCAACTTCGTTTGGCGGTTCTGGTCCTGTAGCATACTTATATTTTTTTATTTTAATTACGCATATTTTGCTTTCAATAATTATTATTCCAATGGTTTTAGTTAGTTATTCACGTGCTGTTCAGTCAAAGTTTGTATTACATAAAAAAATAGCTAAAATAACTTTTCCAATTTGGTAGTATGTTGCTGTAACGGGAGTTATTGTATATATAATGATATCACCATATTACATATGATTATCTCTCTCATTCAATGTTCCATGTGTAAAGCTGTTCTTGAGTCAGGAGCTGACGAGAAAGTTGCTGAAAGCCTTAATGATGGTATAGTTTATCTGATGGCAATTCCATATATTTTAATTGCATTAATTGGTATTCTAATTTATTATAGATTTTTCAAGAAAACTTAATTTTTTTTTTTTAAGTTTGCTACTTGGTATTGCATAGTACCATTAATTATTAAATAACTATTTATGGAAAAAATAAGTTCAAAAAATGTAATATATCAATATGGAATTTTAACTGGGGCTGTAGCTATAGTTTGGGGAATAATTCAATTTATAATGGGAACACATTATGAAAATGATGTAGTATCTCAGATTATAGGAGCTAGTATTTTAATTGCTGGGATTGTTCTTGGACAATTGGCTTTTAGAAAAGAAAATAATGGATTAGTTTCATTTAGCGAGTGTCTTAAAGTGGGAGTAGGAATAAGTTTAGTACAAGCAATTTTAGGTCTTTTATATTACTTTTCTCTCACAAATTTTATTGAACCTGATTTTAATATTAAAGCACTTCAACTTTCTTATGCTCAAATGGTTGAAACTAATCCAGAGTTTACTAGTCAAATGACTGAGCAAGCTTTTATTGAAAATTCAGAACCATTTATGTGGATAGCATATCCAGCTATATTGTTGGTTTCTCTCTTTTTTGGTTTATTATTTTCTTTGTGTTCTGGAATATTAATTAAAAAAGCTTAGTATTTATGAAATCGAATATTCAACTAAAAAATGATGCTCTAGAGGCATTAAGCAATGATAAATGGGGGATCTCTATTGGGGGATTTTTAATTTATATAATCATTACTCAAGCAATTGGTCTAATTCCATTCGTTGGAGCTATTGCTGGATTTTTTCTTTCAGGCCCATTCACTTTAGGATTATATTCTTTTTGTTTAAAGGTAGCTCGTGAGGAACATGTTGAAATTGAGGACCTATTTATTGCTTTCAAAAATAAAAATCAGTTTTGGGCTTCTTTCATAGCATTTTTGTTAATTGTAGCTATAATATTT
>MDTC01034072.1_pt1 | contig 16522 bp, 13 predicted proteins | sample 811181 | NCBI WGS metagenome assembly MDTC01 (sample SAMN05326644, study PRJNA326480) | marine metagenome | isolation source: seawater | place: Pacific Ocean: North | collected 2011
CCCGTATCAATTCAAAAGAAATAAAAAAAAATGATATTTTTTTTGCAATTAAAGGAAAAAAAAATGATGGTAATAAATTTATTAAACAAGCATTTATTAAAAAGGCTTCATTGGCTATAGTTAATAAGATTGATAAAAATAATAATATTAATCTTCAAGTAAAAACAAATAATTCTTTAAAATTTTTAACAGATATTTCAAAAATTTTTAGAAAAAATATCAATACAAAAATTGTTGCCATTACGGGAAGTTGTGGAAAAACAACGTTAAAAGAACTATTAGGAAAATCATTGAAAAAAATATCTAAAGTGAGCATTTCACCAAAATCATATAATAATAAATTTGGAGTACCTTTAAGTCTTTTTAATTTAAATCAAAAAGACCATTATGGAATTTTGGAACTTGGTATGGATAAAAAAGGTGAAATTGAATATCTCTCAAAGATTGTTCAACCGAATATAAGTATAATAACCAATATTAATTATGCGCATATTAAAAATTTCAAAAATTTAAAACAAATTGCTTTAGCTAAATCAGAAATAATTAATAATACTAAAGATGATGGTTATTTAGTTTTAAATTCTGATGATGTTTTTTTTAATTTACATAAAAAAATAGCAAAAAAAAAGAATCTAAAAGTTCTTTCATTTGGAATTAATAATAAAAATTCGAATATTAAACTTGTTAATATTAAAAAAATTGGGGTAAAATTTAAAGCAAATATTAAGATAAATAATAAAAGAACTTATTTCTATGTTCCTAACGATTTTAAAAGTAACTTGCTTAATATTTTAGCTGCAATAACTGTTATTAGTATTTTTTTTGACATATCTAAAATAAAAAAAAATATTTTTTCCGATTTTAAAGCACCAGCAGGAAGAGGAGATATTTCTAAAATAAATTTAAATAAAAAAAAATTAAACTTAATCGACGAAAGTTACAATTCAAATCCTTTATCCTTAAAATCTGCAATTTTAAATTATGATAAATTGAAATTAAAAAATTCAAAAAAATACTTATTACTTGGTGATATGCTTGAATTAGGTAAGTATTCAAAAAAACTTCACCAATCTATAGGGCCTATAATTAATCGTTCGAAAATAGACAAGGTCTTTGTTAAAGGTAGCAAAATTCTATCTACTTTTAATGTAATTTCGAAATCAAAAAGAGGAAAAATACTAATTAATAATTCTCAAATTATTGATTTGATTAAAAATGATTTAAATAATAATGATTATCTTATGGTTAAGGCCTCAAATGCAACCGGTTTAAATAAGATAATTAATAAGTTAAAAGGAATTAAATAAATGCTTTATCAATTTTTATTAAATTTTGTTGATATTTTTAGTTTTTTAAATGTTTTCAAATATATAACTTTTAGAACAGGGCTTTCTTTATTTACTTCATTAATTATTGTTTTACTAATAGGCGGTCCTTTTATAAGATTTTTTTCAAATAAAAAAATTTTAAACCCAATTCGTAGTGACGGGCCAGAAGATCATATAATAAAAAAAATAGGCACTCCAACTATGGGAGGTGTAATTATTTTATTTGGATTACTTATTTCAGTTCTAATGTGGGCAGATTTATCAAACATTAGTATTCTTTTCTGTATCTATATTGCGATTTCATTTGGTTTACTCGGAGCTTTAGATGATTATAAAAAAATTAAATATAGTAATTCGTCAGGTATTTCATCAAAGTTTAAATTATGGTCACAAATCTTTTTAGCAATATTAGGTATTAGCCTTTTTGTTTACTTTGTTGATTATAAAGAAATAACTAATTTGTATTTTCCATTCTTTAAAAATTTAATAATAAATCTTGGATGGTTCTTTATTCCTTTTTCTGTATTTGTAATTGTTGGTTCATCAAATGCCGTAAATTTGACTGATGGCCTTGATGGGCTGGCAACAGTACCAGTTATTTTAGTTGCTGGCTGTTTTGCATTTATAAGTTATGTCACAGGAAATATTGTTTTTTCAGAGTATTTACAAATACCTTATATTGAAGGAACTGGAGAAGTATCAATTTTTTGTGGAGCTATAATAGGATCATGCTTAGGTTTTTTATGGTTTAACGCGCCTCCAGCAAAAATTTTTATGGGTGATACGGGTTCGTTAGCTCTAGGTGGCTCCTTAGGAGCGGTAGGAATAATTACTAAGCATGAAATAGTTTTAGCTATAACTGGTGGATTATTTGTACTTGAAGCAGTTTCAGTAATGGTTCAGGTAATTTCGTTTAAACTTACTGGTAAAAGAATTTTTAAAATGGCTCCAATCCATCATCATTTTGAAAAAAAAGGTTGGCCAGAGTCAACTGTTGTAATCAGATTTTGGATAATTTCAATTATTTTAGCCATGATCGGACTAGCCACTCTCAAGTTAAGATAATGAGTGAAAATAAAAATATTTTTATTAATAAAAAAATTTTAATTTATGGATTGGGAAAAACTGGAATTTCTACATTTAAATTTTTGAAAAAAAAAAATTATATTTTACTTTTTGATGATAATAAAAAAATTAAATTTGATAAATCAATAAATGCAAACATCAAAAATTTAAGTCAGATCAAAAAAACTAAATTAGATTTAATTATTATTAGTCCAGGTATTGATAAGAATAAATGCAAATTGAAAAATTTTTTAAAAAAATTTTCTAAGAAAACATATACAGATTTAGATGTTTTTTATTCATTCTATAAAAATAAATGCATTACAATTACAGGCACAAATGGTAAATCAACAACCTGTCAATTAATACATAATGTTTTTAAAAAAAAAGGCATTGATGTAAAATTGGCAGGCAATATTGGTTATCCAATTTTATCAATAAAAAATATAAAGCCTAAATCTGTATTTGTAATTGAGGCGTCATCCTATCAATTAGATTATAGTCAGTTGTTTAGTTCAAAATATGCAGCTTTATTGAATATTTCACCAGATCATTTAGAAAGACACAAAAGTTTTAAAAATTATATATCGGCTAAATTTAAGCTAGTAGAAAATCAAACTAATAATTCAACTGTATTTATTAATAGATTTGATAAAAATATTTGTAGCAGAATTATTAAAAGTAAACACAAAAGTAAAATTATAAAAGTTAATACTAAGCTAAGTAAAAAATATCTTAGAAATTTTCAAAATGATTACTTCTCATCACTATCTAACCAAGAAAACTTATCATTCGTAATTGAAATCTCAAAAAAATTTAATATAAAAAATAAATTGTTATTCGATGTTGTCAATAGATTTAGAGGGCTTAAATATCGTCAGCAAATTATTTTAAAAAATAAAAATTTTTCAATAATTAATGATTCAAAATCTACAAGTTATTCATCTTCAATTGAAATGCTTAAAAGAAAAAATATTACTTATTGGATTTTAGGAGGTATTCCAAAAAAAGGAGATAAATTTAATTTATCAAAAGATTATTATAAAAATATTAAAGGTTATATTTTTGGTGAACAGAATAAAAAATTTGTATCAGATTTAAAAAATAAAATTGAGTTTAAAAAATTTTCCAATTTAAGAAAAGCCCTTGATGCCGTTATGGAAGAGATTAAAATAGATAACTATCATAAAAAAACAATATTATTTAGTCCATCAGGTGCTTCTTTTGATAGCTTTAAAAATTTTGAAGAAAGAGGCTCTTATTTTAATAAATTAATTAAAAAGAATTTAAATGGTTGATAAATTTTTTAATTATCTTTCCTATTATGAGTGGTGGAAAAATTTAGATAAATTTATCCTATCTATAATTATTTCTTTATTTTTAGTTGGCTTATTTTTTTCTTTAGTTTCAACATCTTTAATTGCATCTGATAAATTAGATACTAATAGTTATTTTTTTTTTTTTAAACATTTAATTTTTGTAATAACAGGCCTAACCATAATTTTCTTTTTTTCTTTTATAAGTCAAAAAAATTTATATAAAATTTCAATATTTATTTTTTATTTTTCTTTATTATTATTATTTTTGGTGCCAATTATTGGTATTGAAGTAAAAGGTTCAAAGAGGTGGCTGGATTTAATATTTTTACCAAGATTACAACCTATAGAACTGGTAAAGCCATTTTTTATCATAATTTTAAGCCTAGTTATCACTCATGAAAAATTTTCTAATTACAGTTTAAAATTTGTGTTCTCTTTATTAATAACATTATTGATTTCTTTTTTATTAATTATTCAGCCAGATTTAGGTCAAACTTTGTTAATAGGATTTAGTTGGATAATCTTAATTTTTATATCAGGAATAAATTTATTATTTTTGATTTCAATTTCAGTAATGGGTATAGTCACACTATTATATGCTGTATTTTATGTTTCAAAATTTGAATATGTTAAATATAGAATAGTATCTTTTTTTGATTCAAATTCAGGTGGTTACAATTTTCAATCAGACAAAGCAATAGACTCAATTATAAGCGGTGGTTTTTTTGGTAAAGGAATCGGTGAAGGAACCCTCAAAAATAGAGTACCAGAGGCTCATACAGATTATATTATTTCTGTTATTTCAGAGGAATTTGGTGTTATCGTAATAATATTAATCTTAATATTGTTTTTAGTCTTTATTTTTTCAATTTTAAAAAAAGTTTATAATGAAGATGATAGTAGAATTAGATTAATTCTAGTGGGTGCTATAAGTTTAATATTAATGCAGTCGATGATACATATAGGAGTAAATATTAGGTTATTTCCTACTACCGGAATGACACTGCCTTTTTTGAGCTATGGTGGTTCCTCCATTATAAGTGTTTCAATATTATCAGGAATAATTTTAAATTTAACAAAAAGAAGAATTTAATTTAAAAGTGAAAAAATTATTAATTTCAACAGGTGGCACGGGTGGACATGTTATACCAGCAGAAATAATTGGTGAACATCTGAAAGATATTTATGAAATAAATTTTTCAACTGATTTAAGAGGATTTGACTATTTCAAATCTAAAAAAAACAAAACTGTAATTATTAATTCACCAAGATTGAATTTAGATATTTTATTTCCATTGAAGATTATAAAAATTTTTTATCTTACAATTAAATCTATTTTATTTTTGAAAAAAGAGAAAATTTTTTTAGTAATTTCTACAGGTGGGTATATGTCATTACCTATTTGTATTGCTGCAAAAATATTAGGTTTGAAAATTTTTTTGTTAGAGCCAAATTTAATATTAGGAAAAGGTAATAAATTTTTTTTAAACTTTTCAAAAAAAATTATTTGCTATTCAAATAACATAAAAAATTTTCCAAAAAAATTTATTTCTAAATTAGAAATTATTAGTCCTTTGGTAGATAAAAATTTTTATGAAATTAAAAAAAAAGAAACTATAAATGATATTTTTTGTCTATTAGTAGCAGGTGGCAGTCAAGGAGCAAAAATTTTTGATGAAATTGTAAAAGAAGCTATAGTTAAATTATCTAAAAAACACACAATTAGAGTAATTCAGCAAACTAAAATCGAAAACAAAAAAAATTTACAAATATTTTACGAAAAATTTAAAGTTAAAAATGAAATTTTTCATTTTGAAAAAAATTTTTATAATCTAATCAATCAGGCTGATTTATGCATTTCTCGAGCAGGAGCTACTTCATTAGCAGAAATTTCAATTATGAATAAACCATTTATTGCAATACCCTTGCCTACTGCAAAAGATGACCATCAAATGGAAAATGCAAAATTTTATGAGGCCGCTGGATGTTGTTGGGTCATAAATCAAAAAACTCTAGATAAAGATAAATTAAATATTATTTTAGATAATATTTTAAATAAAAATTCAGATTATACTGACAAAAAATCAAATTTAAAAAAATTGAATTATCAAAATTCATGGAATGATGTTAATCAAAAAATAAAAAAAATTATTAATGAAAATTGAATTAGCTAAAAAAGAAATTATCCATTTTATTGGAATTGGAGGCATAGGAATGAGTGGACTTTCTTTAATTATGAGAGGAAAAGGTTTTAGAGTTCAAGGCAGTGATATAAAAAATAATAAAAATATTGAACGATTAAAAAATGAAAAAATTAAAATTTTTTTAAACCACTCAAAAAAAAAATATTAAAGATGCTACCATTATAGTTGTTTCGTCTGCTATCAAAAAAAATAATTCTGAATTACTTGAAGCAAAAAAAATGGGTATTCCAATAATTGAGAGAGGCAAAATGTTAGCAAGTATTGTTTCTCTAATGAAAAATATTGTTGTTGTAGGTTCACATGGCAAAACAACAACAACTTCTTTGATTACATCAATATTTCAAGAAACAAAATTAGATCCCACGATAATAAATGGTGGTGTAATTAACTCTATTAAAAATACTGCTAAACTAGGTAAGAGTGATTGGTCTATATTGGAAGCAGATGAATCTGATGGAAGTTTTCTACATATATCTCCTACATATTCAATAATAACAAATATTGATCGAGAACATATGGATTTTTACAAATCTATTAACCATTTAAAAAATTTTTTCATAGAATTTATAAATACAACACCATCATTTGGTAAATCTTTTATTTGCATAGATGATAAAATAAATAATGAAATTATAAAAAAAATTAAAAATAAAAATTTTTATACTTATGGACAAAAAAGTAGTTCAAATTTTAAAATTGTGAATGTAAAACAATATAAATTATTTTCTGAGTTTGATGTAGATGTTAACTTACCAAATAAAAAAAGATTTAAAATTAAAAAAGTAAAAATACCACTATTAGGCATTCATAATATTAGAAATTCAGTTGGTGCTTTAGGCGTTGCGTTATCAGTAGGTATTACAATTGATAAAATTAAAAAAGGATTAAAGAATTTCAAAGGAGTACAAAGAAGGTTTAACAAAGTATTTACTTATAATAAGATTGATTTCTACGATGATTATGCTCATCATCCAACAGAAATTAAACTTCTTCTCAAAGGCATAAAAAAAGTATTTCATGAATATGAAAAAATCTGTATTTTTCAACCACATAGAATTTCTCGATTAAAAGATTTAAAAAAAGAATTTACATATGCATTTATTGATGCAGATGCAGTAATTTTGTGTCCAATATTTACAGCTGGTGAAAAAATTCAATTAGGATTTAATTATAATACCTTTGCAAAAGAAATTGCAAAAAATTCAGGAGTAAAATTATTTATAGTAAAAAATAATATCCAATTGGCTAAATTCTTGAAACAAAATATGTATGGAAAAAAAATAGTTATTGGCATGGGAGCAGGCTCTATTTCTAATTGGATAAAGAAATTACCTAATTTGATATAATGGAAATTGATCAATTAAAAGAGTTGCTAAAAAAATTTCATTCTGATGTTTACTTTAATCAAGAGTTAAAAAAAAAAAGTTGGTTTAATATTGGGGGTAAAGCAAAGGTATTTTATAAAGCTAACGATTTAAGAAATTTAGTTGATTTTTTAAAAACATTAAAAAACAAAGAAAAAATATCTATAATAGGAGCAGGCTCTAATACTCTTATTTCTGATGAAATTTATGATGGAGTATTAATTAAACTTGGTAAAAATTTTAATAAATTGTCACTTTTAAACAAGGAAATAGTTATTTCAGGGACTGCAGTTTTGGATAAAAATTTAGCTGATTTTGCTGCAGATAATTCTCTCAGCGGTTTTGAGTTTTTGGCTTGTATTCCAGGAACAGTTGGTGGTGGAATAAAGATGAATGCCGGATGTTTTGGGAGCGAAATTAAAGATATTTTAATTTCAATTCAAGTAATTGATAAAAATGGAAATATATCAACTATACCAGCGAATAAAATTAACTTCACTTACAGGAATAATAATCTATCAGATGATTTCATATTTTTAAGCGCCTCTTTTAAAGGAGTTAAAGGAATTTCTGAGGAAATAAAAAATAAAATGTCAAAGTTAAAAATAAAAAAGGATAATAATCAACCATCAAAAATTAAAACAAGCGGCAGTACCTTTAAAAACCCAGTTGATCAAACAGATAAAAAGGCTTGGGAATTGATTAAACGATCTGTACCACTTAACACTAGTTTTGGTGATGCCTGTATTTCAGAAAAACATTCAAATTTTTTTGTAAACAAAGGCAATGCAACATTTGCAGACATGAAAAAATTGATAACTTTTGTATCTGAAAAAGTATTTGAAAAAACTGGAATTAAGATAGAAAAAGAAATAAATATTTTAGAAAATTGAAAAAAAAAATATTAATTATCTCTGGTGGAATTTCTAAAGAAAGAGAAATAAGTCTTGAAACTGGCAAACAAGTTGCCAGTGAGTTAAAAAAAAATAGATATTATGTAAAAATATCTGAACCAGATTATAATTTGGTAAAAGTTGTTGAAACTTTTAGGCCAAATATAATTTTTAATGCCTTACATGGTCAGTTTGGGGAAGATGGTTATATACAGTCAATTTTGGAGACTATAGGAATTCCATATACCCATTCAGGCGTAATTGCTTCAGCAAAAGCCATGGATAAAGAAATTTCAAAGAAGATATTTATAAAAAATAAGATCCTTACACCAAAATATATCAAATATTGTTTCGATAAAACTAGATTAGAATTAGATAATTTAATTAAAAAAAAACTAAAGTTTCCTGTTGTGATAAAACCAATTAATGAAGGCTCAAGTGTAAATGTATTTATTTGCAATAAGAATAACATTCATAAACGAGTTAATTTTTTAAAGAATTATAAAAAAATTTTAATAGAACAATTTATTCCTGGACGCGAAATTCAAGCATCTATAATTGGAAGAAAAAAAATTGGAGCCATTGAACTAAAACCAAAAAGAAAATTTTATGATTATCAAGCAAAATATAATTCAAAAGCTAAAACAGAGCATATTATTCCAGTAAAAATAACAAAAAAAAAATATAATGAATTAATGAATATTTCTTTCAAAGTTCATAATTTATTGAAATGTAGGGGAGTCACAAGATCAGACTTTAAATTTTACAAAAATAAATTTTATCTTTTAGAAATTAATACCCAGCCTGGAATGACAAAATTATCTTTAGTACCTGAAATCTCTGCTCATAAAGGTATTAATTTCATTAATTTGATCAAATTAATTTTAAAAGATGCATCAACAAACAAATAAAACTAATATTTATTTAGTTATCCTTTTTTTTTTACTAACAACTTTTGATAATATTAATATTAAAAATCAATTTAATACAAAGATTAAGAATATTGAAGTATTAGGACTAAACAATTTTGAAAATAAAAAAATACAAAAAGAACTTAGTAATTTATTAAAAAAAAATATTTTTTTTTTAGATAAGCAAAGAATATTTAATGAAATTTATTCAAATGAGATTGTAGACAATGTTTCTGTATTTAAAAATTATCCATCAAAATTAATTATTGATATTAATAAAGTAGAATTTTTAGCGATTACCAAAAAAAAAAATAATTTGTATTATATTGGTTCAAACGGCAAATTAATAAAAGCTGATGTTAAAGAAGAAAAACTTCCATTCATTTATGGAGATTTCAATACTGATGAATTTATAATATTTCAAAAAAAATTAAAAAAATCTATGTTAAATTATAATGATATTAGAAATCTATTTTTTTTTAAGTCTAAAAGGTGGAATATAGAATTAAAAAATGGATTGGTAATTAAATTTCCTAATAATGAAATAGACTCATCCTTAGAATTGTTAACTCAAATTTTTGTGAATGATTTATTTCAAAAAGTTAGAATAATTGACTTACGTCAAAAAAACCAAATTATAATCAATGAATAAAGAATTGAACACTAAAGTTTTTTTATTTATAGGCCAAACTGAATTTAGATTAATAGTTATAAATTCTAAAAAAGAAAAATTATTTTATAATAAAATTTTAATAGATAATTTAAGTGATTCATATTATTTTGAAAAATTAAATAAATTTGTCAAAGAAAATATATTCAAAATTGAAAAAAAACTTAAACAGTTTGTTAATAATATTTTTTTAATAACTAATCGTAAAGATCTATTAATTTCTGAATTATCGATAAAAAAAAAATCAATTATTGGAGAATCAAAAAAAAAAATTATTAATGATTTATTAATACTGGCTAAAAATCAATTTGAAGAAACACTTAAAGATGAAAAAATAATTCATTTTAAGATCAATAAATTTATTTTTGATGACACAGAATATTTATTTTTACCATCTGAATTAGATTATTCAAATCTAAGTATTGAAGTTCAATTCGTTTGTATAAATAAAATTTTAATTGATAAACTGAAAAATATTTTCAATAAATACCAAATTATTATTAAAAAATTTTATAGTTATGATTATCTTTTAAAACAAGATAATAATAAAAATTTAGATTTTAATGACATTGTACATAATTTGATGGATAATAATTTATTGAATGAAGTCATTATTGAAAGTTTAGACCGAAAGAAAAAAAGAGGATTTTTTGAGGCTTTTTTCAATTTTTTTAATTAATTCTGTTAATTTTTGTAATATTTCTTGTTTTTCAACTTTACCAAAAAAATTTTAAAAGTAGTTCGTGTCAATATTTAAACAAAAAACTGTAGCTAAAAATATTTTTTTGAAAGGCGTAGGTTTGCATTCAGGTAAAACCGCAAACTTAACTATTAAACCCGCAAAACCAAATTCAGGAATTATTTTTAAAAGAATAGATTTAGAAAATATAAACAATGAAATAGTTCCAAACGTTTTTAATGTATCTAGTGCACTTTTTTGCACCAAAGTATCTAATGAAAGTGGTGCCACAGTTTCTACTATTGAGCATTTAATGGGTGCCATGTTTGGTCTTGGTATTGACAATGCTATAATTGAAATTGATAATGAAGAAGTACCAATACTTGATGGATCTGGAAAAGTATTTGTTGAAAAAATTCAAAGTGCAGGTATTTCAATAAGTGATACACCAATTAAGGTTATAAAAATAAATAAACACATAGAATTTAAAAAAGATAAAAAATTTATTTCAATTGCTCCTAGTAAAATAAATTTAGAAATAGATTTTGAGATAAAATATCAAAATTTCATAATAGGAAATCAAAGAAATAATGTTAAAATTTATGAAGATGATTTGGAAGATATTTATTCATCAAGAACATTTTGCTTATATGAAGATATAGAAAATTTAAAGTCAATAGGATTAGCTAAGGGAGGATCGCTGGATAACGCTATCGTAGTTAAAGGTAAAGAAATTTTAAATAAAGAAAAACTTAGAAATAAATTAGAGTTTGTTAATCATAAAATCTTGGATTGTATGGGAGATATATTTTTATCAGGATATAAAATTATAGGAAAAATTGTTTGTTCGCAAGGCGGTCATAAACTTACAAACGACTTATTAAGAAAAGTTTTTTTAGATAAAAGTAATTTCAATATTATCGAAATTAACGAAAAAACACTGCCTCATACACTGATCAATAAGCAAAAACTTAAAGATATAGCTTAATTATTTTTTAACAGGTATTAAAATAATCTGTTATTAAATATTTATGAGTTTTTTAAAAATATTTTTTGTCTTTTTATTTTTTTTCACAATTATATCTTGTGGTAAAGAAGAAAGAATTTCTGTACTTAAAGATGAAGATTTAGAATCTCAAATGATTACTCTTTACAATGAAGGATATGAGGAATTTTTGGATGGTGATAGTCTTTATGCAGCCAAAAAATTTAATGAGGCAGAATTAATATTTCCACAATCTGAATGGGCTCCTATAGCAGCTTTAATGACAGCATATGTTTATTATGCTGATGATTATTATTCTGATGCAATCTCAGAACTAGAAAGATTTTTAAAAGTATATCCAAATCATAAAGACACAGACTATGCTTATTTTTTACTAGCCATGTGTTTTTATGAAAATATCATCGATGAAAAAAGAGATTTAGGTCCTCTGCTAAGATCAAAAAAAGAATTTGAGTTTATAATAAAAGAATATCCTTCAACTGATTTTGCAACAGATGCAAAATTTAAATTGGATCTAATAAACGATAGGTTAGCAGGTAAAGAAATGTATATTGGTAGACATTATTTAAAAAGTAAAAAATGGATACCCGCGATCAATAGATTCAAAAATGTTTTAGAAAATTATCAAACCACAGTTTATGTAGAGGAAGCCATCCATAGACTTGTAGAGACATATTATATAATTGGACTTGAGTCTGAGGCAAAAAAATATGCAAAATTACTAGGTTATAATTATCAATCAAGTGATTGGTACAAAGCTTCATATAAAATTTTTAATAAAGATTATGAATTTTCAATTAAAAAATTTGAACAAATTAAAGAAAAAGATAAAAAATCTTTATTCAAAAGATTTGTAGGAAAATTTAAAAGACTTTTTAATTAAATGGATAAGAAATTAGTTTTAAAGAAATATTTTGAAAAACTAAAAAAAATTAAGAAATTAAATGAAGCATATTACGAAAAAAGCAAACCATTAGTTTCAGATTCAAAATTTGATACAATTAAAAAAGACCTTATTAATTTTGAAAAAAATTATAGTTTTTTGAAAAACAAAAATTCTCCCACAATTACAGTTGGTTACAAACCATCCAAAATTTTTAAAAAGGCTACCCATAGGCTGCCAATGCTTTCATTATCAAACGCATTTAATGAAGAAGATTTAATGAATTTTGAAAAAAGGATTTTAAATTTTATTTCTAAAGAAAAAAACTTCAAAATTTCATACAGTGCAGAACCAAAAATAGATGGTATTTCAGCTTCTTTGATTTTTAAAGATGGCATATTTATTAAAGGATTATCCAGAGGTGATGGCAAAGAAGGCGAAGACATTACAGCAAACTTAGCAACAATTAGAGATATTCCTAAAAAAATATTGAGTAAAAATTTTCCTAAGGAAATTGATATTAGGGGGGAAGTTTTTATTAAAAATAGTGATTTTGATAAATTTAAAGAAAAATTTGCCAATCCTAGAAATGCTGCATCAGGCTCTTTAAGGCAAAAAAATCCAGATGATACCAAAAAAATACCTTTAAAATTTATTGCCTACACTTTTGGTTATCAAAAAGGTTTAGAAGTTGAAAATCAGTTTCAATTTTTAAAAAAACTAGATGAATGGGGTTTTAAAACTAATCCTTTTAATAAATTGATTACAGGAATTAAAAATTTAATGATTAATTACAACGAAATTGAAAAAAAAAGAGTTGAAATAGATTTTGATATAGATGGTATCGTTTACAAGATAAATGATTTTGGGCTTCAAAAAAGATTAGGAAATGTAGCTAATGCTCCTAGATGGGCAATAGCTCATAAATTTTCATCAAATAAAGCAATTTCAAAGGTATTAAATATAGATATTCAAATTGGTAGAACAGGTGCATTAACGCCGGTGGCTAAAATTAAACCAGTCAATATTGGAGGTGTGCAAGTTTCTAATGCAACTTTACATAATGAAGATGAGATAAGTCGAAAAGATATCAGAATTGGAGATACTGTAACTGTTGAAAGAGCAGGAGATGTTATTCCACATATACTTTCAGTTAATCTCAAAAAAAGATCTAAAAATAGCGATAAATTTATTTTTCCAAAAAACTGTCCATCGTGTGGATCAGAAACAGTTAAAGAATTTAATTTTATAACAAAGAAAAATGATGCTGTAAGAAGATGTTCAAGTGAGGGATATGAATGTGGAAAAATAGCAATTGAAAAAATTAAACATTTTGTATCTAAAGATGCTTTTGACATTGAAGGTTTTGGAAAAAAAATAGTTGAAAATTTTTGGAATATTAAATTAATAAAAATGCCTCAAGATATTTTTAAATTAGATTTTAAAAAGATTGAATTATTAGATGGTTGGGGTAAACAATCAGTCGAAAATTTAATGTATTCTATCAATGAAAGAAAAAATATCTCATTAGAAAGATTTATTTATTCACTGGGAATTAGACACATTGGATTAGAAAATGCGAAAATTCTATCAAAATATTTTAGGTCGTTTTCAAAATTCAAATCTTTATCTGAAAATTTTATTCATGACGAATTATTGGATATTGATGGCATAGGCGAGACCCAAGTAAACTCTATTAAAAATTTTTTTTCAAATAAAGTCAATTTAAAAGTTTTAGATGAATTACAAGATATTTTAAATATTAAAGATAAATCAATTGATAAAAAAAATGGGATATTAAAGAAACAAACATTTATGATTACGGGTAAATTAAATAAAATTAGCCGAGCAGAAGCAAAATCTTTGATTGAAGAAAACTCAGGAACTACAGTCAGTAGTGTAACAAAAAAATTAAAGTATTTGATAGTTGGTTTAAAACCAACAAAAAAAAAAATTGAAATAGCCAAAAATCTTAAGATTCAAATTATAGAAGAAAGCCAATTTTTAAAAATGTTGAATATTAAATAAAAGTTGCTAGCCATTTACGTTCTGCAAAATTCAAATATTTTGATATTTTTGAATAAACATTAACATGGTACTTAAATAAATAATCTTTTTCTAAAGAGGTTAAAAGTTTGTAATTAATCAAATCTTTTTCAATAGGTGCAAGAGTTAAATTTTCAAAAAAAATTTTTTTATTCATTTTTTTTACAAACACTAGATTTTCAATACGTATACCAAAATTGTTCTTTTTATAATAACCTGGCTCATTACTCAAAATCATTCCTTCTTTTAGAGGAATTTTATTAAATTTTGATATTGATTGTGGTCCTTCATGAACATTAAGAAAAAAACCTACACCATGACCTGTACCATGAGCATAATTTAGATTACTTTTTTTTAGAAATTTTCTTGCTCTAATATCAATTTTTTTACCAATATTATCTTTATTTAAATTAGTGTTAGCTACAGCAATATGTCCTTTCAAAACTTTTGTAAAAATATCTTTTATGTATGGTTTGGGTTTTGAAAAACAAATTGTTCTGGTCACATCTGTAGTTCCAAATTTATATTGACCACCTGAGTCACATAAAAAAATATCTTGTTTTAAAATTGTTTTTGAGTTTTCTTTTTTTGCCCTGTAATGAACTATTGCACCATTTTTACCAGCACCCGCAATAGTGTTAAAACTAGGGAATAGATAATTTTTATTTAATTTTCTAAAAGTCTCTAATTTTTTTTGCGATTGAAATTCATTAATTTTTTTTTTATTAACTTTTTTAATCCAGTAAATAAATTTTGTAAGAGCGACACCATCCAAAATATGTACATTTTTCATATTTTCTATTTCAGTTTTATTTTTTATAGATTTAAAAAGGTAAGTTGGATCTTCTCTATTAATTATCTTAAATTTTGATTTAATAATATTTTCAAAATAAATTGAACAAGATTTATTATCTATAATGATTTTACTATTTTTAAATTGTTGAATTTTTTTTGGAAAATCATTGATTGTTATAAATTGTTTTTTATTTATTCTATTTTCTTTTAAAAGTTTTTTTATTTTTTCAGGTTTGCTTATTAAAAATATTTTTTTATTCTTACTAATAATTAATCTGGCATTAGGAATAGGACTGTTAGGGCAATCAAAACCTCTAATATTCAAAATCCAAGCTACATTTTCAGGGGCACTTACAAATAAATAATCTGATCTATTTTTTTTTAAGTGTTTAGAAATTTTATTAATTTTTGAGTTATGACTTTCACCTACAGTTTTTGTATCCAATGAAAAAAATGGGTATTTATCATAAATTTTTTTTTGTTCAATTTCGTCAATTAAATTGTTTTTAATAAATTTTATTTTATTATTTTTTTTAAAGAACCTTTCAATTTGATTATATGTAAATAATTTTGGATCAATACCCAACTTTAGATTTCTAAATAAATTACAATTGATTATTTTTTCATAACTAAGGATTTTAAAATCTCTACCAGACTCTATTTTACTTTGAATCGTATATCTTCCGTCAGTAAACAAATAATTTTTATTTTTTAAGATAATAGCAATTCCAGCTGATCCACTAAAATTAGATATAGTTTTTAATCTGTTTATTTTTGCATATTCTGTAAAATAATCATCATTTATAGGAATCACATATCCATCAATTTTATGTTGTTTGAACTTTTTTCTTAAAAGGAGGATTTTTTTATTCATTTTATCCTTTTTTGATATCGAATCCACCCAGGACTTCTAACAGAATCTTGCTCATCAATTTCTATATCTTGATTAAATTCAAAATCTTCAATTTCATTTTTTTCTTCTTCAAAAAAAGAATTCTTTTTTAGGTAATCCTCAGGAAGTTCATCAATAAATCGTGATGCCATACTGTCAATCCAATCACCCTGATAAAATCTATTCATTGAAAAGGATATAATAGCAATTTTTTTTGCTCTAGTTATCCCTACATAAGCCAATCTTCTTTCTTCCTCTAAACCACTTTGCCCTTTTTCTTCTATTGATTTTTGATGAGGAAAAAGACCTTCCTCCCAACCTGGAAGAAATATAGCATCAAACTCTAATCCTTTTGCAGCATGCATCGTCATCATATTTACTTTTTGACCATCCCAATCTTGATCAACAGATGTTGCAAGAGAAACATGTTCTAAAAAACTTTCTAAGTTATCAAATTCTTTCATTGC
>MDTC01213351.1_pt1 | contig 16521 bp, 12 predicted proteins | sample 811181 | NCBI WGS metagenome assembly MDTC01 (sample SAMN05326644, study PRJNA326480) | marine metagenome | isolation source: seawater | place: Pacific Ocean: North | collected 2011
CGTTAGGTGCCCGTTATACTTACAAACCCAACCCTCGACTTGTGAGGTTGATGAAAACAGCGGCGGCCCTGCGAAGTCAGTCCGTCATCAAACTGCGAGTCAGCGGTGATGTGCCAGACTCTCTTAAGCGAGCGGTCGTCGGCCAGATTGCCAAGACGATGGCTAAGCAGAACTGTAAATTTGCAGCAGACCGTCCGAGTTCAACAGCCCCTGATAGTCCAACAGCCAAGGCCCACTTAAGAATTGCAAGCCGTAAACATCTCGAATACGGAACACAGTGGCGCTACCTAGGTTTTGAGCTATATGCGGTAGACGCACGCTCTGGCTCACCACTTGTGCATGTCAGCGCGCTGCCTGAGTTTGTCCATGGTGGCGGCCCGAATTGGGCCATGGCTGACCAAGCTGTGGTCCGTCGTCTGGGCAAGAAGTTAAATGAGAAATATGGCGCGGCACTGGCGGAGGTCATTTGCCGTTAGAGGGATAAGCGCTTGAAGACCCGCTCGGGGATGTTGCGGATGATCAGCATAATGCCTTGCCAGAAGCGTGGCAGATAGACATCGTCACTGCCGGAACTCTGGTGTCGCACAATGGCCTCACTGACGCTTTTAGGCGACGCGATGGGGATGCCCGTTTTCATACCAAAGGTCATCCGGGTGTCCACAAACCCGAGACGAACAGTCAACGTGTGAACACCGTGCTTGCATAGGCGATTGCGAAGGCCTTGAAGATAGAGCGTAAAGGCACCTTTAGCACTGCCATAGATGTAATTACTTTGCCGACCGCGATCGCCCGCCACAGAGGTGATGCCGATGATGGCACCGCGCATCCGGACTTCCATTTTAGCGGCCACAGCCTCACAAATTGAGACTGCACCTGTGTAATTGATGTCGATGACCGCTTTAGCTGAGGAAAAGTATTGCTGACTGTCTTCCTGTTGGCCCATGTCACCAAAGGCAACGAGAGCGATTTCAATTGGTCCATAGGCCTCTTCGACGGTGTCTACGAACGTGGTGTGGCCGTCAAACTTGCACGCATCGAAGGCAACCCCTACGGCAGGCACGTCATGACGGATTGCGATGTCTTGTGCAAGGGTCGCCGCTTCGGTTCCATCCCGTGCTGTGAGTACAATTGCATGACCGAGCTCTGCGTAACGGTGAGCAATTTGGTATGCGATGGGCGATGTCGCACCGAGGATCAATACGCTCATAGGATGTCTCCCACGAGGCCTAAACGACGCCCTAGTTGAGATTGGAACACATGGTTTGGGTCCCACTGATCGCGCACAGTTTTCCAGTCTTCCCAATTGGGATACATCGCGCGAAATTGGGCCTTGGATAAACGGGCATCTTTGCCCAGATAAACCCGGCCTCCGGCATCCGTGACGATGGCATCTAATCGGTTGAGCATATCAAGTAACCGGGCCCCCGTGTTGGGAAAGTCCAACGCCAGTGTAATGCCCGGTGAGGGAAACGAGAGGCCTCCATGGACGTTATCTCCGAACTCCTTGATGACCGAAAGAAAGGATGCGAGGCCAGCATTGGTCACAGTTTCCAAAACGGTCTTAATCGCTCGGTTTTCTGGGTCATGCGGGACAACAAGCTGATATTGCAGCATGCCCCTTTTACCGTAAATTCGATTCCAGTTTTGGACGAAATCCAACGGAAAGAAGAACGGTTCATAATGAGCGTTGGCCGCGCGCTTCCCTTTCGGATGCTTTCTAAAATAGGCGATGTTGAAAGCACGCATCGTCGCGCTGTTCATCAGCCAATTCGGACCGTTTATGGGCACATTCATAAAGGGGGCCATCGTGTTGGCGATTTTACCGAGAAGACCGACGCGCTCCGGTGTGCCAGCGGGTGCGTGGCGCCCGCGCATATAAATGCCACGTCCCATTGCCGCCCCTTTGGTGACTGAGTCAATCCAGCTGACCGTATGGGTGTAGTGAGAACTTTCGGCATTGACTTCGAAGAAATGGTCCAGGTTCTCAACCCGGACAGATTCCATTTCGATAAGCGTCGATTCAATGGGGCAGAGTTTGAGGTCAAGGGCTAAGATAATCCCCGTTAGCCCAAGCCCTCCGACCGTCGCCCAAAATAAATCAGACTCAATGTCCGCATCGCAACGAACAATCTCACCACTTGCTGTCAGAACATCGACATGTCTCACGTGGTCAGCGAAGCTGCCATCAACGTGATGATTTTTGCCATGGATATCATTGGCGAGCCCGCCACCCACCGTGACAAATTGCGTCCCAGGGACAACCGGCGGAAAGTAGCCACGTGCAATAAAAATTTCATTGAGCTCTTTGATGGACACACCCGCCTCGCAGCGAACCCACCCCGTAATAGGATCGAAGGCCAGGATGCGATTGAGTCGGCGAGTCAGCACGGCCTTGCCATCGGAGATCAGTGCGGCATCACCATAGCTGCGCCCGTAACCGTAGGCGAGTACTGACGCGCCTCCTCGATCTTTGAGAGCTGAGCTTAGGTCTTTGGTTCGCTCGGCTCGCGTCGCGAGACAAGCAGAGGTCGGATACCGTCCCCAGCCAGTCAAAGTTTGTTCAGCCCATCTTTCCATTAACCATACTCCTGGCCTACCAGCCCCGAACGCGGTGGCAGACGCTCATTTTCTCACATATCCATAAGCCGATGTAGGAACCAGTTGCCCTTGAGCCAAAGGTCCGCTTAAGAACGGTCGTCATGGTCCGGAGCGAAGTCATAACTGGTATCTGTGTTACCAAGCTCAGCTTCGTTTTCCGGGTTTGTCTCAGCCAAGCCGCTGGTCTTCGGCGAGCCGAGAATCGAGCGGCTACTCTTGGTATTGATACTGGCTCCGGTGGTCCGGTTGCCTAAGACCTGGTTGCCCACCTCGCCCAACGTCCGACCTCGCTCCGAAAATGGCTTCAACCCCACATGATTTGGCAGAGTGATACTTTCGATCTCGAATCGATGCAAATTCAAGCCAATCCGTTCGATTCGACTCTTGAGCATGGGGGCAGTGATGCGTCGCATTTGGTCTATGTCTTCGATAAATTCGCCTAAATCGCTTTCGACAGTTTTCATCACGTCGCTGAGCACCTCAACAAAATGTGCGCTGACGAGGCGCCTGAGTCGTGCTGTTGCATCCGTATCATCGATGATGCCCTTCGCGTTGAATCGTTGATGGAGTAATCCCGGGTCCGTGATGGACAGCACGCAACGCCCGTAGGGCATAAATAAGAATGCACCATTAATCTCCGTCTCGGCGCTCAGACCGTCGGGGCACCCCCACCTCAGGATCGGACTTGCCGAGGTCTTCACAAAAATGAAATCGGGCCGAGCCGCGTCTCCTGACCACTCGCAAGCCTCTGCATAGCCTGGCAAATAGTGTGGGCTGAACCGATGGCTCCCAGGTTGCAGTATGTCCGTGACACGGCCGCTATGGAGGACCAGTAATGCCTGACCCTCGTAAATATGAATCAGCGCGTTGGGTTTAATTGGGTAGGTGCCGTAGGGGAATGACCAGAAGTAATTCGGGTTCTTGTGGTCGTCCCAAGCAACATAGTCGATTCTAAGGGTATCCATCCAGCTCTGCAGGTCTTGGCTGTCATCGTGGGGGGACTCAAGCGCGTCGAGTGCCGAATCCTCGCTGAGCCCGACGCCTCTGGCTATGGCGATCAACTTTTCACGGTTGGCTGGGGTCTCTCCACAGAGGCGGATTAATCTTTGGCTTGCTTCTACGAAGATGCGCTTAAGCCAGAGTGTATCCAGTTCTCTTGTATACTCTTCGGCTTTGAACTGCGGCTCCGCGTTTAGATCGAGTCCCGGCTGGTACAGATCCACTAGAGTTCGCAATTGGCGATAGCCGACATCCGTCTCCTTGGCTGGTCCTATGACCCCGAGCAGTCCTTTGAAAAAGGCGGCGCCGGATTCGTAGCTGAGTGGATGTATTGGCACACGCTGCTCCAGTTGGTCTGGCTCTTTTTGCATCAACTGAATATTTTTTAAAGTCAATTCATCACAGTGCCGCTGAGGATGGGGCGACGGGTGAGGCGGGTGACGGCTCTCGATTTGTTCCGGAGTGGCAAATCGATTCATGGTAAACTGGGTGAGGTTGGTTCAAGGACGGCATATTTGAAGAGAGTTACACTCATTTTTGCACTCAGTTTTTCATTGCAGCTGGGCTGCGAGGTCGGCACAGAGGCTGGGCGAGGAAATGACTACGATGCTCTTTTTGATGGTCCGTCGATTGATACGGCCCATACAAGTCGCGCCGATTCCGTCCACCATGATTCGATGAGACCGTTGGATGCAATTGTTGATGATGCGGCTGGCCTAGACGGTGCCGTGTCCGACTTGGCGTCTGGTGACGCAAATTTAGCTGACGCGGCTCTAGACGGAGGCGGTGAGGAAGGCTTGCCCGACCTCGTTCTCTTAGGAGAGCGCTTATTGGGCGACGTGTGGCTGGATGAACTTATGGTGACGGAGGAGAGCTGCGCCTTTCTAGAGGGCTGTGTCGCAGGGACCGGCATGAGGCGCTTACTGAGGTTTGCAGTCGCGACCGCTAACATCGGTGATGTCGACCTTCAAATGGGCCGTCCCGCAGAGAGTCCCGACTTATTTGAGTACAGCGGCTGTCACGAACACTTCCACTTTGATGGGTACGCTGATTACAATTTGGAGTCTGCAGATGGCGAGGTCGCTCGTGGGCACAAACAAGCATTTTGTTTAATGGATACGGACCGTTATTGGACGGACGATGAGACTGTGCCGGAATTGGAGCGCTATTCATGTGGCTACCAGGGGATCACACGTGGGTGGGCTGACACCTACGGTAGTCATTTGGACTGCCAATGGGTCGATGTCACGGGGCTTGAACCGGGTGCATACCGGCTGAATGTTGCGATCAACCAACAGCGCATCATCGTTGAAAAACGCTATGACAACAATAATCATTCAGTCGATGTCACGGTGCCAGCTTTTGATTTGGCGGCTGAGTGCCCAGCCGACTCACGGTCTGGGCTTCGGCGAAGCTGTGGCTGGACACCCCTTTTTACAGAGACGTGTCGGGCGGGGGAGTTGGTGGAGGTTGGCTGTGGCGGCTGCTCAGAATTTGGAGAGCCATGTGCCGGTGACCCTATGCTTCGGGTTTGCGAAGGGGATGGAACCCAATGTCTACCGAGTACAGCCCTCGCTGAAAGCGACAATGCCTGTGGTGATAGCCTGTGTCCTCATGTTGAGTTTACGTGTCCAGACTCTGGGCTCTTAACTGTTTGGACGGGGGGCCATGACCCAGCCGAACCTGGTCTTTGTACTCCGTCCGTGCGAAGCGGATTGCCCGAGATCACTCGACAATGTGCCCAGTTGGCACCGCGTGGCTTTGAACGAACATGCGGTTGGACAGAGGCGCTTGCTGATGTTGAGTGTCGTCCAGGCTTTATCTATCAGGTTGGGTGTAATCCGGGGGACGCGTCGTGCAATGTTGGTGGGCTTTGTCATGGCGACCCAATGTTGAGAGTTTGTCCGGGTTCGGGTGCGTGTTTGACTGCACAGATGGTGGTCCAAAATGATGATGGGTGTGGGACACAGTGTCCATCAACTGAGTTCGAATGCCCTTTGTCGGGTCGGGTCAGTATTTACACCGCTCCCTATCGGCACGAACAGGTATTCTCCTGCGAGGTTGGCATCCAGGCGTTGGAGTAGTCGGTTTCCGGCTTGACCGATTGCCCTGGCTGGATTATGTTTCGCCAGCAATGCGCCGGGATGGCGAAATTGGTAGACGCACCAGACTCAAAATCTGGCGCCCGCAAGGGCGTGCCGGTTCGACTCCGGCTCCCGGTACTTAAGAAACACCCTCATCGAGGGTGTTTTTTTTTGCGCGAGAGGGTCGTGGCTCATTTGTCTGTCTGAGTCGTGTCCATGAGTCGATCCTTGTTTTGAGCGTTACTGTCCCAGGGGACTCCGCTCCGCTTATAGGCAAAGCAATCAGAAATGTGTACCATCCTAATAAGTGTCTAAATTTGGATTAGAGGAGCGCATGGGGACGATATACGCCTTCGCGAGCGAGGCAGGTCGGGTCTATATGGAGCTGGCGCCATGGCTTTTGCTCGGTGCCATTGTGGCTGGCTTTCTTCATGTCGTCTTGCCGACCGGATTCGTGCGCCGCAAGCTTGTTGGCTTTAAGGGGGTATTGACGGCTGTGCTTGTCGGTTTGCCGCTGCCCCTCTGTTCATGCGGTGTTATCCCCGCGGGATTGGGTCTTAAAAAGGATGGCGCATCAGATGGTGCGACCGTCGCATTTATGGTGAGTACGCCCCAGACGGGTGTCGATTCGATCCTCGTAAGTGCGGGTTTCTTAGGATTACCGTTTGCCATATTTAAGGTGTTTAGCGCAGCGCTGATGGGGTTACTTGCAGGCACGCTTGCAGAGTTTCGATCGGAGCCCGCGGCTCAGGCCCCGGTGATGGATACCGAGGACGCCCACGGTTCAAAATGGAAGGCCGGGGTCGATCATGCTGTGATGGTGCTGCGAAGCATTTGGGGATGGGTGGTTTTTGGCATTCTTTTGTCCGCGGCGATTACAAGCCTCTTACCTGCCGAAGTGGCTCAGGAGGTCGAGTCGTTTGGGCCACTCTTCTCGAGTTTAATCGCGTTGGTCATCTCAATCCCGCTGTACGTCTGTGCGACCGCGTCGGTACCGGTGGCTGCGGCTTTGGTTGCCAGTGGTCTGCCGCTCGGTGCAGCTTTGGTTTTTTTGATGGCTGGTCCGGCCACCAATGTAGCGACCATCGGCGCGGTCTATCGGACCCTTGGCCGTCGAAACCTCTTCGTATACTTAGTTGTGATCGTACTCGGCAGTTTGGTTTTGGGAGTGGCCTTTGAACATGTGCTTGGTCATGCGGCTGCTGGACATGCGGCGCACCATATGCATTCCGAGTCTATTGTGGAATGGCTGGCCTCTGGGATAATGGGCCTGCTGTTGGTGAGTTTTGCCTTTGGAGATATTCGAAGGTGGCTGAAAGGATTACGCATGGAAAGCTCGACTGGTGTTGTGAAGATTCAGGTCGGCGGGATGACGTGTGGTGGCTGTTCAAGCCGTTTGACCCGTGTCTTAGAAGGGCTTGATGGAGTGCAGTCAGCCCATGTATCCCTGGATTTAGCTCAGGCGACTATTGAAGGGCGTGTTGGTGTCGACGTTCTGGGTCAGGCCATACGGCAAGCTGGTTTTGACGTGATGGAGCAGCCGAATGACCGGTGATATAAATCATTTCATAGATAATAAGGCCTTCGTAGGCAGTCCGATCGAACGTCATCCTGTGTACAATCCGGCAACGGGTTCTGTATCCGGCCACGTTGCTCTAGCGGGGGAGACGGATGTTAAGAAGGCTATCGAGTCGGCCCAACGCGCCTTACCCGAATGGAGCCAAACGCCGCCGATGCAGCGGGCGCGTGTTCTTTTTCGTTTCAAGGCGCTCCTCGATTCCCATCGTGACGAACTGGCTCGGTTGATCACACTCGAGCATGGCAAGGTTCTCAGTGATGCCCGTGGTGGTGTCCTGCGCGGTACAGAGGTCGTCGAGTTCGCATGTGGCATTCCAAGTCTATTGAAGGGGGAATTTACGGAAAATGTAGGCCGTCGAATCGACTCCCATTCGATACGTCAGCCATTGGGTGTTTGCGCTGGGATTACGCCGTTCAATTTCCCAGCCATGGTTCCGATGTGGATGGCTCCAGTCGCCATCGCCTGTGGAAATACATTTATTCTGAAGCCCAGTGAGAAGGACCCGAGTGTGGTCATACGAATGGCGGAGCTATTCGCGGAGGCTGGACTACCACCCGGTGTCCTTAATGTGGTCAATGGCGGTAAGGACGCGGTTGATGTACTCATCGAAGACCCAAGGGTGCAGGCATTGAGTTTTGTTGGGTCCACACCCATCGCTCGTCGCATTTATGAGGGGGGCAGCGCGCATGGTAAGCGCGTGCAGGCACTTGGTGGCGCGAAAAACCACCTTGTTGTGATGCCGGATGCTGACCTAGGCCAAGCCGTCGATGCGCTTATGGGTGCCGCCTATGGCTCGGCGGGCGAGCGCTGCATGGCGATTTCGGTCGCGGTTGCGGTTGGAGGTGTTGGAGATGCGCTGGTTGACCAGCTTGCCGAGCGTGTCAAAGCCCTCAAGATTGGGCCAGGGATTGACGATGATGTGGATATGGGCCCACTGGTCACGTCAGCCCATCGAGACAAGGTCAGCGGTTATGTAGATGTGGGCGTCAGTGAGGGCGCGTCCCTTATCGTCGATGGGCGCGATGTTAGCTTTGAAGGGGGGCCTGATGGCTTTTTCCTTGGCGGGAGCCTGTTCGATCATGTCAACGCGTCGATGCGGATTTATCAGGAAGAGATTTTTGGGCCCGTACTGTGTGTTGTGAGAGTGGCGGATTTTGCGTCAGCCTTGGCCTTAGTCAACGGCCATGAATTTGGTAATGGTGCCTCGATTTTTACACGTGATGGTGACTGCGCACGGGCGTTTTCGTCGGGTGTTGAAGCCGGGATGGTGGGCGTCAATGTGCCCATTCCTGTCCCGATGGCTTTTCATAGTTTTGGTGGTTGGAAGAATTCCCTATTTGGTGTGCAGCATGTGCATGGACACGATGGCGTTCGATTTTACACCCGTCTGAAGACAGTGACGACCCGTTGGCCAGAAGGGATCCGCGCAGGTGCGGATTTCATAATGCCCGTGATGAATTAAATGACCGAGCTATCGCTCAAGGTCGACGATGAGTAAGTAGGACGCCGCCATGTCTGAGTAGACTTCGAGTAGGTGATCGCCACTTTCGTCTACGGGTAGCGTGAACTGGACGATCCGATTGTCACCAGCGCGCTCGAAGAGATCGACGTCGAGGACTTGGACCGTCTCAAGCGTCGCGCAGCCCGGGCCATACAATTTCAACTGAAATTCTGTCCCCGGAAAAATCATTTCTTCGAAATAGAGGCGCACGACCGCCTTTGTGTCCAATTCATTTGATTGAATAACAAAGCGTTGCCCCCCCGGAAATCGAGCAGCCAAATAGTCGTCATCATCGACGATACAGGCTGCTTGGACCGAACAAACAGGTACAGCGCCATCACAGAGCTTCTCGAGACGTCCAGCTGCGAATTCCTCCTCTGGAGTTTGGCAGCCGACGGCGAGTATGAATCCAAGAATCAGTCGCCACATATGCTTTCATCTATTGTGCTGGTATCAAAGTTACTGGGTAATTCGCACGGCCCCGCACCGGCCGAGGCATCGTCAATCGAGTCTACGGCTCGACCGCAGACTGGAATGGCGATGGCTGATGCATTCGAGGCGTTTGAAAATACAACTAGAATGGCCCGATTGAAGTCCGCGTCCCCATTGTCGGAGAGGTCACCGTTGGGCGTATCGACATCGAAGGTTAATCGGATGGCCGTGTCTTTTGCAGGGCTGACCGAGATGGGCGGTTCAAGGCCTGGCTCATACTCCCTAAAAAAAGCTTGAGCACTGGAATCGCCATCATGGCTGTTTTCGATGAGACAGGCTTTTCTAACAACCAATGCGGCTCCGCACCGGTTCTTCAAAAACACGGTCCGACTTTCAGGCAAGCTGAGATCGCCCTGAACATTGCGAGGTCCACCAAGGGCGAGTGAGCCAAATTGCAGTGCGTCTGTACTCTGCTCGATGACAGCTCCCGTACAGTCCTCTTCTTCGCCACCACATCCGACTGCTACCAGTGCTGCCAGGCCCATTAAAATTACAACGGCTCTGTTCATCAATCGGCCTGTGTCCAGAAAGGCCGCGTATCGCCCTTCTTTGCCGCCATTGCCTGCCAGGCTGACCACCACTCGTCGGCTGCCTTGAGTTCGGCCTCACGCGCTCGTCGGTGGGCATCGCGGCTTGCGATAACACCATTTAGCGCCTTGTCCACAGAGGCCTGCAACGGGGGCATGTTGTAAACGGCAATGTCTTGCCGCATCGCTGTCTCTGCGTAAATCAGGCGCAAACGGGCTTTGGAGAGTCCCAGTTCAGCCTCTGCTAAACTCAACGCCGCTGAGGCTGCATCTAAACGTGACAAAGCCATTTGTTCTCGCTTTAGCTTTGCAGTCGAGCCTTGTGGCCCCTCGAAGGAAGGCGCTGCAAGTGTTTGTTCAAGAGCGCCTTGAACCGCTTTGAGCAGGCGCTTGACTTCATCGCGTTTGGCCCTTGAGATAACGACGGCATCCTCTGCGTCCGCGACCCATCGGCGGGCATCGACTGGCAGCCGCGGATCGGTCAAAGATAACCGGTCAACGTTCAAACCAGTGCACCCTGTCACAAGGCAGGTGAGAACGAACAGACTCGGCAGTGTTTTCATCATGCTGGTTAATCTTCCATTCATAGTCGCATCCCTCCAGACTGACCACCTGGATAGCGTTTTCTTGCATCCGCAGCTGCAGTCTCAAGGCCCTGCTCCTGAAGCGCTTTCGCCAGATTGTCTCGTCCGACGGTCAGTCCACCCGCCGCGGCCCTCGCGAATGCATCAAGTCCACCAGTGATGTCGCCGGCACGATAGCTGGCAATCCCAAGCAAATTAGACTCGATGGGGCCGCCACCGATCTGGGCAGCACCGCTGAAAACCAATCGGGCCCCGTGATAGTCGCCGGCTTTAATAAAACTCTCACCGATTGCTCGCAGTGCGTCGAGGTCCTCTGAATTCTTCGAGAGTCGAACCCTCAAAGCCTCTAGATCGCCTGGGGTCTGTGCATTACTCCGCGGTTTTAAGACGTCAAACCGCACGGCATCCGCTTTTGGGATATCGCCTTTGAGACAGGCCCGAACAAGCGGATTGAAATTGTAATGAATCCAACCTTGTTCAGCACATGCAGCCAATGCCTCGACGGCCTGCTTATCAAGGACATTGGCCCGTTGAGCAAAGCCCTGCTTGAGCGCGTTTGCCATCTCGGGGTCGGTCCCAGTGGGGATTTTTATGGTTCGCATTCGGGCTGCGGTCTTTTTTGATATATGAGCGAGTCGACCGAATGACGCGGCCGTATAGGTCGGATCGCCCTCACGAGCTGCCTTAAGATACGCTTGCTCGGTCACCTCGAGGAGCGTGACCAGCTCTTGGATGGTCTCTAGATCCTCCCCCGGATCAAATGTTTCGAGGGCCCGGAGGAACACCTCGGCTTGGCCAAAATGAGCCCGTGAACGGGCTTCTGTAGACACGGTGCTGCCACCATCTAGCACCCGTTGCAAGGTCGCTTCTCCCTCATCGGTCTGTCCTAATCTGATCTGCGCGATCCCAAGGTACGCGAGCGTCTCCGGATTGGCTTCATCACCCAATGGGCCGATAGAGGTGACCACACTGCGATACTGACCTTGTCTTTCGAACAATTTTGCCAAAGGCTGTATTGCATTATTCTTAGCCGCTGTTGTGTCGGCGGCCTTGAAAGCCGATTTAAACGTACTCTTTGCACCGCCGACATCTCCGAGCTGCTCCTTCAGTCGGCCAGCCGCAATGAACAAGGGGACACGCTGAGCGCCTGGAACAGCAGCCGCAGTGGCAAAATACTTCACCGCTTGGTCAAACTCGTACCGGGATGCGGCCGTACGCGCAATGGTTGAGCGAATGGCCGACAACTGCTTGGATTTAGGGTACTTCTCTTCAAATTCCGCTGCCAAGCGATACAGCGTTTTGCTGTCCCCAGATGCCCGAGCGGCCAAGAGCGCGTTGATAACCGCTCGCTCTCCCAGTGCTGTACCTGCATAGGCTTCAGCAAATTTTTCGAGGTCCCCGGTTACATCGCCGCCGTCGACGCCCGCCGCAGCCAGGGCCAGCTCATCCAGCTGGAATTGTTCAGCGCTTTTCACGATGGGTCGAATCTCAGCCTTGATACTCGCTTGCACAGGACTGCCAGCAGCCATGAATCGGTGTCCGGCACGAATCAAACCAAGGTAATCATTGGCGATTTTGAAAGAGTCTAGAACGAGATTGACGGCGGTATTGCCCTCGAGGGTGCCTGGATATTCGAAAGCAATAGCATTAAGCCGGTCAATGGCCACCCGATGCCGGCCCTCGTCATAATCTGTCTGAGCAACCGCGAACTTCACTTTCCGAGCGCGATCTGGCGCGAGGGCTTTGGCCAGCAGTGAACGGCCCGCCTTTCGAAGTCCGGCTCGAGCAACCACGCGTTGCATTCGAGTCGATTGACCCTTGAGGGTTTTCTGGAAGTTGACGAGCGCGTCGTACCAGGCGTTATCTTGCTCAGTCCCTTTGGCCAGATGCTCAGCGAGCTGAATGGCGCTTCGACCGGCCGCAAAGACATCTCCGGACTCCACAAGTACGTCGACAAGGTTGCCTAGGATGGCACCTTTCTGTGAACTGTCTGGAAAGGCTCGAACATGCAGCTGGTAGGCCTTTGCGATTTCGGTTGCGAGCGCGTCGCGAGCCGCAGTCCCTTTTTTTATTTTACCCATGTTTTTCTGGGCCAAGATACCGACATTGGCCAACATTGTTTCCAGTTCTGTCTCGAGGCGCTCTCGGGTTTCATCCGCACCTGTTGGGCGTCTGATCTGTCGCAGAAACGCTCGGGATATCAGCTCCGAATCGCGGCCAACTTGGCTAAAGTCCTTCGTCTTCTGAATCGCAGCGTAGAGCATGCGGGCGTCGTCGACACGCTTCGACGAGTTGGTGCCTAAGATAAGCAGCTCGCGACCCGCCTTAAGCGCACCCTTGGCTGCGTCCAGCGTCCCGAGGCGGTCGGCCAGCCGTTCCAAAGCGGCGACATATGCACCCCGGCTGTAGGCGAGCCCGCGGAGATATTTAAGCGCACCCTTGTCCTTGTGTTCTTGGGTATAACAATAGACCAGGTCCACGAGGGCTTCACGCCGAACATCAAGATTAGACTGAGTTGTACTCTCATCAACTGCGGCCTCTTTTCGACCAAACCATTTCTCCGCCGATACGATGGCGCTACGGAAATGGGTGAGGGCCGATTTGCAGTTGGCTTGATTGACCATGACCCAAGCGTACTTATAGTGCCCGAGACCGGTCATTCGATTGAGGTCACCGGTCAGCATTTGAGCGTAATATTTTCCAGCGGCCTCAAGCTTACTTCTATCAAAGCGATCGTCGCCCAAAATCAGCAGCGCTTCATTCCGCAATTTTGAACCGGTATGGTCGCTGACGAGCCGTTCGAGTGTCGCTCGCATCTTTTTGTAATTACCCAGTTCTCGGTGCTCCTGGCCCATGTTGAACAGGATGCGAGGTGCAAGAGGTGTGTTTGGGTTTTTAGTCAGAACCTCATTGTAAATACCGATGGCCTGTTCTTTTAGAAAACGGACCTGCGGTACGTGGAGCGTCTTACCGGATCGCTGCTCGCGCTCATAGGCGACTTGGTAGTGGTAACGCGCTTCGTCACCGAGCAATTCGGCGAGGCGCACATAGAGTTCAACAACGTAGGGGGCACCGCGTGCCTCGGCGATGGCTCGACGCGTTTCTGCGATGGCGTTTCGCGCTTTGCTGATTTGGATTCTTAGGCGTTCGACTTGGGGCTGGTCGCGCAACTCCGTATTGGGTGCTGCGCAGCCGATAAACCCGAGAATGACACAGATGGAGACTATTCGATGCATCGGTCCTCCCCAACGACGATCAGGTCGTCCAACTCATCGGTCCAAAACTCACCCTGGAATTTAAAGAATGCCTTTTGCCCGCCGGTTGTGACCACTGGAGCCGGGTGTAGCGGAGGGCCAGGGGAGCGTTCGCGGCCCCGTAATAGGCCAACACCGAGTTCGTGTAAGATCAGGTTGACGCCTTCCTCTGCTGCGAGCAGTTCTTCAGCCAGGTTATCGATCTCGCCGACCAAAGCCTCATCAAGACCTCGCTTCGCTTCGCGGGTTCCGCGTGCATACATTGCAGTCAGGTGAGCGAGCAGTGGTGGGCTGAATCCGAGAGAGCCCAGTCGCTTATCTTCACTCACAACCTTGCGTTGAAATGCGCTGCGCGTCTTGACCGCCGTTCGTCGACGGGCGGCAGCTCTGAGAGCGCTTGAATTCATAGCCTGGACACCGCTGTATAGGTCATCCAGAGCCTTTCCATGCTTGGCCCTAAGTCGGGTCGCAGCTTGTCGTGCTGGACCGAATTGGCACAGCCGCCGGAGAGCTAAACCCTCTAACAAGAAACGGTCCGGTGCAATCAAATCTGAATAGATGGGCGCATCGAGAGCCAAGAGCAATCCGAGGGCCCGGCGGATATCACCGCGCTCGTAATGCACCCAGGCCATTTCAAGTAATAATTCAGGGTCTCCCGGGGCTTCTTGGCGAAGGAGTTCGTACCGCTTCAGCGCATCTGAGTGATTCTTTTTTGCACTGTGCAATCGAGCGACACTTCTCCGGACTCGAGTCAACAGTTCTGGCCGAATAGGCGTCACTTTTTCCAGTTCTTCGAGTTTGGTCAAGGCGGTGTCGATGTGTCGTTTGGCCACAGATTGAACCGCATCTACATATTCGGCATCTGCGCGATAAGCACTGGCGTTATTGATGGCTGCGAAGTTGTCCTTCGACCAGCGCTTCTGTAAGAGCCGCGCATCGCGCAACCCCTGATGATAGGCAACAAAAGCTTGCAACTCCATAGGCAGTCCGCTGATCTCGGCCGATGCCAAATAACCGTCGACGAGCGCGTCTTCATCATAGGCGCCCGACTCGACGATCGACTGCAGTCCGCGAACGGCCTCAGCAAGCAATTCAGGATCTCGTCGGCCCTGAGCAATATCGAGGTACCATTGGGCGGCTGCATAGCTGAGACCCAGTTCTTCTGATGAACGCGCCAGCAACCTCTGCGCTCGATCGTACCGCGGATCCTCGGGAGACGCGCCTTGAAGGTACTGCCAAGCCGCGCTTGCTGAGGCCACCGGGCGACCGGCTTGCAACTGATCGACCGCGTAGACAAAGGCCAGCTCTCGATTCTGTGGGATAGTGCCCGCGCAGCCCACGAGAAAAAGGCCGATTATGGTATATCTGAGTCCAATCATGGTGACAGCGAAAGCCCCAGGCCGAGCCACAGTTCGTTCTGCGTGTCATTCTCTGCGATAAACGCCAGGTCTCGCAGATCAAAACGCACCGACACATAGTCGTGCAAATACACACGGAAACCGATGCCAGCGCTTAAGACCGGTCTCTGAGTCCGTGTCAGCCATCCATAGCCACCACCGGCCGATAGGAAAAATTCACCGTAGCCAAGCCGGTCATTAAGCCAGGCGCCCTTCCAGTAAAGCGGTTTGAAAAGCAGGTTGCTCGTGACAAACTGCTCAACGCGCTCAAATGGGGTGGGTTTCAAGTCAAAGGCAAGGAGTTCGCTTTCAAGTTCGGTATCAACGCCGAAACTGTAATAGAACTGGGCTACTTCCCAAGCAAAAAGGTCATTAAAGTGTAGCGTGTATGCTCCACTCATCGTCACACCTTTTGTAAATGCATCCATTGGAAGGTGCCCTAGAACCGCTGTAAACTCATGTGTTTGAGTATAGCGTCTGTTCTGAACCGCCAGGCTGGGTAGAACCGATTCGGCTGCAGCGGTAATCGGGATCATGAACGATATGGTTAGCAAGATACGTCGAAGCATCATATAGTCTCAGTATTGAAGGAATGTAGCGAGTATAAACAAAGTCTGTCCCATGCCGAACCCCTCTTTTTATTTTATCTGCTTTGTCGTCGTTTTAGGTCTTCATGGATGTGAAAAAACGCCTGGCAGCGGGTCGAGTGACGATGCGGCTGTCGTGCCTGACCAAACGGCTTACGATTCAACCGTCGACGCCTCTGTCAACGCCTGTTCTCTCGACGAGGACTGTGATGATTCCAGCAGTTGTACACAGGACCGCTGTGTTGATGGCCTGTGCCAGTATGAACGCATCGCCGCCGAGTTAGAGATCGTTGAGTTAATGGATGCCCCGGAGGGGATCGTCTCCCTTGAGCGTGCGGGGGATCTGGTCTACCTGGCACGAGGTATGCTGGGTACACAGGTTTGGGATGTTGAGAGAATTCCTACACGAAAGCTTCTCGATTACGCGCCTGCCGACGATGAAGGCGCTCATTCTGGAGCGCATTTTTACGATGGAGGGGTGGTCATTCGCGCTGGGCGATGGATGTATATCCTTGATTCGACTGGGCGCAGAGTCAGCGAGTACCGGTCAAGTGACGAAATCCGAGACGTGATCCCGTTCTCAGAGCAGACCGTGGCCTTGGCGCTCTATGCGAAAGGCATCGAAATTGTCGACCTAGGAAACGGGATCTTCCCAATGCGTGTTGGGCGTACGGACACACTAGGGCGGGCGAACACTCTTGTCATGTCGGGGGAAAGACTTTTGGTTGCGGATGGCCTTCTCGGCGTGTCCATCGTGGACGTCGTTGATCCGACAACGCCGATTTTAAGTGAACTGACCATTGGCACCTCCGGCCGAGTTGATGACATTACAACAGCGGGTCGTCTCGTGGCCATAAATGAGGCAGGCGCGGGCATGGGCATATTAGAGGCAACCCGGGATAGAGTCAGCCGCACAGCA
>MDTC01101684.1_pt1 | contig 16516 bp, 19 predicted proteins | sample 811181 | NCBI WGS metagenome assembly MDTC01 (sample SAMN05326644, study PRJNA326480) | marine metagenome | isolation source: seawater | place: Pacific Ocean: North | collected 2011
TACCGCCAACGGCACCCAGAAGGAGCATATGGACATTGCTGAACTCTGTAAGCAGCATTTCATCTGTCAGTTCCCAGTCGTCTCTGAGGCGCTTGGGTGGTGTCCTGAGGGTGACTGCGGATGTTCTCAGCATCTTGATGAGTGCGACTGTCTACAACCATCATTGAGGATCGACTAATGCCTACTTACCCTGTAATAAATAAGACCACTGGGGAGACAAAAGATCTCCGCATGACCGTTGCTGAATATGAGCAATGGAAAATTGACAACCCTGACTGGGATAAAGACTGGAGTCAAGGTATCGCAGGTACAACCTACGGCACCCCCAAACAATCTGATGGATTTAAGGAAGTAATGTCCAAAGTCCAGAAAGCACATCCCCGAGCAAACTTGAGCCGTTTTACTTGATATGCCTAGAGCACGTAAAAGGAATACAACTAGTAATCCTGTCCCTTCCAACATGACTGCTAAGCAAATTCGCAGAAAGAAACCGATTGATAAGTCCTACATGGTTCCTATCAATCCTTTGACTCCCAATCAGGAGACTGTGTTCCAGCAGTATTCTGAAGGTCAAAACATTTTGCTGCACGGTGCTGCTGGTACAGGTAAAACCTTCATCACTCTTTATCTTGCTCTACAAGAAGTGCTTGACGAAAATAGTCCTTATGATAAGATCTATATTGTAAGGTCTCTTGTACCTACCAGAGAGATTGGTTTCCTTCCTGGAGACCATGAAGATAAGTCTGCACTTTATCAGATTCCATACAAAAACATGGTTAGATACATGTTCAGTATGCCTGATGACAATTCCTTTGATATGTTGTATGACAACCTCAGAGCGCAGGAAACTATTAGTTTCTGGTCTACAAGTTTTATCAGAGGTGTTACTCTTGATAATTGTATTGTTATTGTAGACGAGTTCAGTAACTTGAACTTCCACGAACTTGATTCGATGATCACCCGTATTGGTGAAGACTCTAAAATTATGTTGTGTGGTGATATTACACAGACCGACCTTGTTAAAGAGAATGAGAGGTCTGGTATTGCAGACTTCATTAAAATTCTTCAGAACATGCGTGAGTTTACTTGCGTTGAGTTTGGTATTGAAGATATCGTTCGCTCTGGTTTAGTTAAATCTTATCTGCTTACCAAATATAATCTAGGATACTGATGTTTAATTTTGTTGATGTTGACCTCCACGAACATGTGGAAGTTGAACCTGTGACTCAAAATGGTACTCGATTTTACCCCATCCCTGGAGCAGATAAATATTATCCGAGTGTTACCTCAATCACATCGTTTAAGAACGCACAATTTTTCCAGAAATGGAGATCTAGAATTGGTGAAGAAGAGGCTAATCGCATTACTGCTAGAGCAACACAGAGAGGCACTGCCTTTCACGGATTAGCAGAAGACTATTTCAAAGGCACAGTAGACATCGATAGGTACTTGGAAAATAATCCATTGTCTGTTAGAATGTTTCAGTCCGCAAAGTCTACGCTAGACCGTATTAATAACATTCACTGTTTAGAGACTTTTTTATATTCACATTATCTCGGTCTGGCAGGTCGTGTAGACTGCATTGCTGAGTTTGATGGCGAGTTGGCAGTAATCGATTTCAAAACTTCAACTAAAGAAAAAAAGGAAGATTATATCGAGCACTACTTTGTGCAAGAGACTGCATATGCAGCGATGTTCCTTGAGCGTTCTGGTTTAAAGGTAAAGAAAATTGTCACACTTATCGCCACCGAAGAGGGCACTATTCAAATTTTTGAGAAGTACAATCTTGATGACTATTTACAATTACTCAAGTCCTATATTGAAGAATTTGTTAGGGGAAGACATGCCTAAAGAACAAGCAGAGGATAAATTCCTCACACCCACCAAATTCTCTCAAGAGATTGAGCGTTTGGTAAAACGTAGTAACGGTTTGATTACATACGTTGAAGCAGTAGTAACTTACTGTCAAGAGAATGATATTGAACTGGAAACAGTTCCAAAACTCATTTCTAAACCTCTAAAAGAACGCCTGCGCCATGAAGCAGAGCGTCTAAACTATATGAAGAAACGATCTAAGGGAGTTCTACCATTGTGACTGGATTTGAAGTGTATAAGATGTACCTTGCATTGAGAATGCACTTCACTAATGATAAATATGATTATGTAAAATACAGAGGCAAAGTAAACGCTTCTGAAAAGGCATTTGAACAGAGGAGAGACCGTTATTTCTTTAAAAAATTAGCGACGAAGTATGACAGGAATCAAATCCTGAATTACTTTGTCGCTAATTTTATGGTCGATCCTCAAGGTTATATTAAATCCTTTAGTGACGGTAATTACTCTGCTTGGAAAGCAAAACAAGAGTCTTTCTCTTATAAATTTAGACAGGACGTAGACCTTCTGCTAACATACTTTGAATCTCCTTACCAAGACAAATTCGACAAAATTTTTGAAGTAAAAGAAGGACAACACCCACCTCTTATCAGACATTATCTTTCTGGAGAAATATCATTAGAGACTCTGGTTGTATTTGAAACGTGTTTGCGATATATTAAACGGTTTGATGCACGATTATCCGATCCAATTTGGAAAGACATCAGAAAAAGGGTAATAAAATATAGACCATTCTTGAATATTGATTGTACTACTTATAGAGGTGTGATACTAACAGTTATACGGACGAAGCTATGAGTAATTTTTTTAAGTCTGAACAGGTTCAGGCAAACTTACAAGACATCTTTGAAACTTATCAAGAGATTGCATCTATGACCTCTCAACTAGGGAGTATGAATAAGAAAGAAAAGTTGAGTCATATTGAAGATTGCAAGGTGCTGATTGATAAACAAAAAACTTTCTATGGTAGACTGTGCCTTGCTGCATCGGAGGATTCTGAAGCAGCAGACATGAAGACAAGGATCAATGCCTTGTCAAATGCATTTGGGTATCGAGACCTCGCTGAGTGCATGGATGCTATGGTCATGACACTCGAACAAGCGGCACAAAGGGAGGTTGACGAGACCTAAATACTATGCTATCCTTACAGGGTAGTCAATCAAATACAACTACACACAACTAATACGGAGAATACGAACATGTCTTTTGCATCTCTCAAGAAGGCGTCTGCCGAGGGCAACACCTTTGCAAAACTCACTCGTGAGATTGAGAAACTGAACCAACCTGCTGCTGGTTCTTCTGCTGACGAACGTTTCTGGAAACCAGAAATGGACAAGTCTGGTAATGGTTATGCTGTTATTCGATTCCTTCCTGCTCCCAATGGCGAAGAAATGCCTTGGGCAAAGGTCTGGAGTCATGCTTTCAAAGGTCCTGGTGGACAATGGTACATCGAGAACTCTCTGACCACTCTCGGTAAGGATGACCCCGTGGGTGAACTGAACCGCGAACTGTGGAACAGTGGTCGTGATTCTGACAAGGAGATTGCTCGTGCTCAGAAGCGCAAGCTCTCTTACTACGCTAACATCTATGTTGTGCAAGACCCCGCACACCCTGAGAACGAAGGTCGTGTCTTCCTGTACAAGTTTGGCAAGAAAATCTTTGACAAACTGACCGAAGCAATGCAACCTGCATTTGCTGACGAGACTCCCATCGACCCCTTCAACTTCTGGAAGGGTGCTGACTTCAAACTGAAGATTCGCAAGGTCGAAGGTTACTGGAACTACGACAAGTCTGAGTTTGCTTCCCCCAGCACTCTGGGTAACTTTGAAGATGACAAACTGGAGTCTATCTGGAACCAGGCATACTCTCTTGCAGAGTTTGAAGACCCCAAGAACTTCAAGTCCTATGAGCAACTGCAAGCACGTCTGAACCTGGTGCTTGGCAAGGGTGCTGCTCCTGCTCCTCGTGTCGATGAGTCCCTTGAGGACGAGTCTGAAGGTCGCGGTTCTTTCAATGATCCTGATATCACTCCTTCCAATCAACCTGATTGGGGAACTGAAGTGAGTAACTTCCGAGAGAAAGCAGTTGCTGCTTCTCCTGTCCAAGACGAAGATGACACTCTGTCTTACTTTGCTAAACTTGCTGAGGAGGACTGATGAAAACTCTTACCGTCGAAGACTATCAGAAGGCGGGAGAAGAGTTTTGGCCAAAGTATTGGTACGTTGCCAAAGAACTTGGTGAAGGTGCCAAACCTGAGGACGTTCTAAAAGTTATGGAGGCGGTCGGTACGGTCGCCCTCAAACTTAAACTAGAAGATAAACTCGCTCCCTTCGGTTTCAATAAGAAAAAGGAGAATGATGATGGGTGAAGCAGTTCACGCTTGGAATACCATGACATACGCTGAGGGAGCACTGTTCTCCCTCTGGGTCATCGGTATGTACTATATAAAGTTACGAATGGATAGGAGATTCGGACGATGAAACTTGCACTCGCTGCTTTGATGATGCTCTCTGCCCTACCTGCTAGTGCAGAAAGTATTGGTGACCGAAGCAATCGGTTGGCATATCAATCGCAAAGAGGATATGCTCATCAACAAAAGTGCTATCGCACTGAGTATCGTGAAGAGTATGTGCCAGGTACTATGAGAAGTCCTGGATATGTAAAGACTTATAAGGAGCGAGTGAAGGTCCCTTGTAATAACAATGTGTATCGTCGTGATGATGCTCCGCAAAAACAGCATCAAACTGACGACAATTCCTGCATCGAAGGTTCTATCTTAGGTGGAATCCTTGGTGGTGGTGCAGGTGCTGCAGCATCTAGGGGTGATGGTCGCTACTGGGCAATCCCTCTAGGTATTGTCGGTGGTGCGATGGTTGGATGTCAAATTGATGGGGGCTAAAACGAAATTCGACTTTTAGTTACCAAAAAGTCGAAAAAAAATTCCCGCCAAAAATTAGGACTCTAAGGTTTTTTCCAGAATAATCCTAAACAAATTATCTTTCATCATAACGAGGGCTTCTTGCTCTCTAGGGTCGCCACCAGGCCATTTTTCTAGATGAAAACAGACGGACCTGTACACAAGTGCAAGTCCGTCTTTTGATATGTCTAGACTATAAAAGTCGTTAGGATCAATATCCTCCACCGTAACCTCCGCCACTAGGAGAAGGACTTGGAGAAGGAGAGGGACTTGGAGAAGGCGAAGGTGAAGGTGACGGAGATGGACTGGGGCTAGGTGAAGGACTAGGTGAAGGTGTTGGAGATGGAGATGGAGTGCTAGTAGTTGTCCCAGAACCTCCAGAGGAAGCAGTTGATGTGCTGCTAGATGTACCAGTCTGAACTACAGTTGCGACAACACCTTCTGTTGCTGTTGCGCCAGCAGTAGTGCTACCATAATCGAAAGATGTTACAGCACCAACAGCAGTAGTACGTGCAGAACTTGCATATACTGTTGATTTTCTATTTAAGAAGAGTTGTGCGAGGCTTAGTCTGGTTTGCTTATTGTTATTGACATCCAACTCTCTATTTGGAGCATATTCAACCAGATCATCAAACTCTTCAATAATCAATTCAATAATTGAAGAGTTTGGTAATAAAATATTTCTATTCAACTCATTTTGGAACTCTTCATGCTCATAATTTGAAACAGGATACACCGATGCTTCTTTTGTTAAAGTAGTTCCATCAGGCATTACAGTTCTATATGTTTCATTAACCTCAATGCCCTCTTTTACATATACAATATCATTGTATAAAACTTCGTTTGTTTCCCAATGATGGATGCCATCTACTGAGTCATATTTTTCTTCTACAAACTTTTGCAATGCATCCGAAGATTTTGGCCATTGTTCGTAGAAATCTGTAATATTATTGACTAGTAAGATTACCCAATCTTTGAATGGATCTCCACAAATATCATCAGCAAGACTGGATGGTGTATCTCCATCTCTGATAGAATAAGTCTCAAATAATGTAATGTACTTATCCAAATCTTCTCTTGCGAGAACTCTTCTGAATAGATTTTTTACTAGACGATACTTGAAATTTTCTGAAGACGTAATGCCTTCAGCAACGTAAATATTTGGTAATTGTGAGAAGTATGCCATTTAGAATCCGCCGAGAACGTCGTCTAGAGTGATGATAGAAGTTTCAATAAATGTTAGTCCCAATGTAACTGAGGGTACATGAACTTGAGCAAACTGATTACGGTCTACAAGATTGCCTCTAGTTCTTAGGTTCCTAAAAGCATTATAAGAACCATCTGGAGTGTAGTTTACACTGATTCCAGCACACACAGAATCTTTAATTTTATGGTGAAGTTCAAGACCACCCTCTCCATCGCCATCAGGATTCAATCTCTTGTAGGAAAGTTCAAATTTATCAGGAACCTCAAAGAACCTGGAATTTAATGCTGTTTGGAAGGATTTAGAACTTTGAATAGCTTTGCTAAAACCAGAAGGATCATCGATGTCAGTATCACCACCAATTAATTTACCAGTACCAATCTTAGGTACAGCACCAATTTTTATCCATTGAATAATATCATAAATTTCTGCTGCTTCATCCGCACTACGAGCAAATAACTTAAAATTAAAGTTATGAGTTCTAAATGCCATATTCTTGAAAATTTGCTCTTGGAAAGGGTTGAATACTTTTCCTGTAGAAAGAGCTTGTAAAGAATTGGCATCGAGATTACCTGCTAATCCCAGCATTTGAGACAGATTGTTTGCAGCACCTGCAATAGCACTAGAAACGAATTCGTTACCAGCTCCACCTGCAAAACCCTGAACTGTATCAACGATCGAATCAAGATTACTACCACCCGATCCTGCCAATCCAGCAGCTGCAACACCAGCAACACCTAAATCAACCTGATTGTATTGAGGTTGATAAGATGTAGCAACATTGTTGGGTATTGCAAGATATACTCTAGTATCAGACCCATATTTCTTCTGGATCTTATTACCAGGAAGATTCTGTCCAAAGTATGATGTTGATGAATCAGAATAATCAATCTGATATCGACGCATCGATAAGTAATCAATAAATTCTGTAGGTGACTCTACATCGTCACTACCAGAGAGATTAGATACAGGTGGTTTTATTGGATATCTCAGGATTTTAGAATTGCGTGCCAAAATTACACCTAAATACTATGTGACCTCTATGTATTTATGAGATATCAAGGTAAGTACCGACCTTCCTTTCCTAGGAAGTATAAAGGAGACCCAAGTAACGTGATTTATAGGTCATCTTGGGAATATAAATTCATGAAATGGTGTGATATCACCCCCTCTGTCGAAGAATGGGGTAGTGAAGAAATTATTATTCCATATACATCTCCTGTTGATGGAAAACGTCATAGATACTTTCCTGATTTTTATGTTAAAGTAGGAAGGAAAAAGTATTTGGTAGAAGTGAAGCCGTTCAAGCAAACACTGGAGCCAAAAACTCAGAAACGACACACTAAACGCTATATTAATGAAGTTGTAACGTATGCTGTAAATCAAGCAAAGTGGAAAGCAGCAACTGAATTCTGCACAGATAATGGATGGGAATTTATGCTAATCACGGAAAAGGAACTTAAGGTATAATGACAATTCCAAATAAAGAATCAGCACAATATAATTCTCTACAGGATTTTATTGGATTTTTTAAAGAGAAGGATAATGCACCTTCCTTTACTAATCTATACTCTGTGCATTTTTCCACTCCTCCAATGTTGGAAAATGGCGCATATGGTAGGGGTGGAAAGTACGTTCCTGAAACAGGTGATTTAGTTAAACTATTGAATTACTATGCAGATAGTGTAAATCTTCCTAGTAAACAAGTTACTACAGGTACTTACAATCAGTTAGGATCTGCTGTTAGATATGCAACAGGTTCGACATTCAGTCAAATCAGCATCAACTTCAGAATACCTCGCTCTGGAGAAACTAGAGCATTCTTTGAACGTTGGGTTGCTTTGATGGCAAATGATGCAAGTCAATACACTGAATATTATGAAACTTATGTATGTCCCACTTTAAGAATCTATAAGTGGGAAAGAGGTGGAGGAGACCTCGCAATTACAGATAGAAAAATGTTGCGACAGGTTAGAGATTCTGGAATTACTAGGAACACTGCAATGACTCCTAAGTTAGATCAACTTACTGGTGTGTATGAGATGCGAAACGTATTTCCATATAATATTGGTTCAGTGCAACTAGATAATAGTCAAAATAAACTGATGACTCTTAGCGTTCAATTTTATTATGAGCGTTATAGATTCTTCCAAGACAAAAAGTTTAGCGTACCAGGTTTTAATCTAAGTATTCCAAATATTACAGATACAAATACGACACCTGGAACTGACCCACTTGTCAATAATGCTCTATTCAGCGGATTTGTACAGTCCCTTAGCAACTTTGCCTAAATAAAATTACTGAATTGAATTGCTATGGCATTACCTAAACTAAATGTTCCTCAGTATAAAACTACATTACCATCGACAGGCAAAACTGTAAATTACAGACCCTTTTTGGTTAAAGAGGAAAAACTCCTGTTGATTGCTACAGAAACTGGAGAACAGGCAGAACTTGTGTCTGCTATTAAAAAGATTATTACAGATTGCACTGACTTGAAAGACATTTCGTCTTTGGCAACATTTGACATTGAATATCTTTTCTTGAAGATTCGTACTAAATCTGTAGGTGAATCTGTCAATGTAACTGTAACTTGTACTGATGATGGTGAAACCGAGGTTGAAGTAGATATTCCCTTGGAAGAAATCAAGGTTCACAAAACCAGAGGTCATAAATCTGAGATTAAATTATCTGATGAAATTGCAATTACTATGGGATACCCTTCCCTTGAGAGTTTTGTTGCAATGAACTTTGATGATGGTTCTACAAGTCAAGTTGATCAGATTTTTGAAATGGCAGCAGGATGCGTTCAAACCATCTCTGATGCTAATCAAGTATATGATTGTAAGGATTCTACAAAGAAAGAATTGCTGGAATTCTTTGACCAACTAAGCAGCAAGCAGTTTGGTATGATTCAAAAATTCTTTGAAACTATGCCTAAGTTATCACACACAGTAAAGGTAACTAATCCCAATACTGGAGTTGAAAGTGAGATTGTTCTAGAAGGTCTGGCATCTTTTTTCGGATAGCACTCCTTCACACTAATCTTCGCGCTTATTATGAGGGCAATTTTGCATTAATGCATCATCATAAATGGAATATAGAACATATTGACAATCTCATGCCCTGGGAGAAAGAAATTTATATAACTCTATTAGTTCAATTCCTAAAAGAAGAAGAAAAACGGATGAAGGAGCAACAAACAGCAAGTGGCTAAAATTACCGCATACAAACTAGTTAATCCAGAGGTGTCTGCAAAGGGCAACTCAACGGTTTTTGCGGTAAATCAAAATACACTTGCTGTTAATAATTTAGGGGTTGCTGTCAGTAGTATTGCAGATACTGTTACAGATCTTGCAAAAGTTTCTGCATTAAAAGATAAGTTAGATAAGAAAAATCTTATCATTAAAAGAAGACAAGAAAGATTAGAAAAAGATAGGGCAGCAGAAGACGCAGAAGAGACACCTGCACAAAAGAAAAAAACTGAAAAGAAATTATCGGCGGGACTAAAGAAAAGTGCCAAGGGTGCATTTGGTTGGATATCTAATTTTTTAGGACCTATTGGTAGTTTCTTGGTTGATTTGGGTGCATTTGCTATAACCAAAGAGGTATTAGATTATTTTGCAGACGAAGAGAATAGGGAGAAGATATCAACATTCTTAGAAAGAACTGAATTTGTCTGGAATAAATTAAAAGAAATTGGCACCGATATCAAGGAAACGCTCTCAGATGGAATGGATGCCATCTTTGGCAAAGAGACAACGATTGAAGAAAGATTAGAAGCGTTTGGTAAGATCGCTCTGGCAATTGGTGGCATTGGTGCTTTACTTGCAGCTGCTAATAGTCTTCCTGATAGAGGTTTAGATAGAAATAGAAATCAAAATCAAAGAAACACTCAGAGAGCAGCAAATGCTGCTCAGTCTGGGAATGCTGCTAGAACACAAGTAAGAAGCACATCTCAGGGCAATCAAATAAATCAGGCAGGTCGTCAATATAGACAAAATCTAGACAGAGCTGTTAGACCTGGACAAACTCCTTCGGGAATAAGGCAACCTGTCAGACCAAGTAGAATGGCAGGATTCAGGGCAAACCTGCAGACAGGTACTGCCAATGTTCCTTTAACGCCTGGTCTGCAGAAAGCAGCATATAGAGTAGGTCCGCAAGCACAAAAACTTGCTAGGGGCGCTTCAATGGCAGCGAAGAATGCCATGGGTAGAATACCTTTCGTTGGTGCTCTCATCTCTGGTATCTACACATATTTTGAAGACGTTGACCCCATGGATGGGGAACCCGATAAGAAATTAGATAAGGCATTATTTGTAGCAGGTGGTACTGCTCTTGGTGGACTGCTGGGCAGTTTCATTCCTATTCCTGTCCTTGGTACTGCTCTTGGTGCTATCCTTGGTGAATATGTTGGCGAACTCATGTATATCCTCATCAGAGGGGATGGCATCGGTGCAGTTGGTGAAAAGTTAAAGAAAGATATTGCAAAACTTTTTGAAGCAGGCAAATTATTTGTTGGTTGGGCAGGAGACGGATTCCAGAGATTTATGGAAGGAGCGCCAAAGATTAACATCTTTGGTAGAAGTGTTCCAGATCCTTTCTTCATGATTAATCCTCTGAATGTTGTTGATAAAGTAAAACTTATCGCTAAGGCATTCTTCTCTAGAGATACGATGAATCTCAATGACAAGAAGATTGGTGAAAAAGTAACTATTGATGGTCAGGAAAAATATTTTGCTGGTGATAATTATGGATTCCAATCATTAGATGCATATAATAAATTAGTTAAAGATGGCGTTTTACCTCATCCCGCTGGTGAAGCACCTCCAATGGGTAAATCTGGAGGTGGTCTTGTACGACCTCAAGAGATGTTCCTTGGTGGTATTGTTAAAGGTATTGGTAAAGCAGTCAGCGGTGTTACAAACACAGTTAAAAAGATTGGTGGTGCAGTTAGTGGGATTGTAAATAACCCCATTGTTCAAGCAGTAGCACCAATGATTCCTGGTGTTGGTCCAATCGTTGCTGGTATTGGTGCAGTATCAGGTTTGATGTCAGGCAATCCTATGGCAGCAATTGGTGCTGGTCTTGGTATGATACCTGGAATGAGTGGAATAATGGGGCAGGTGGGCAACTTTATGAATAGTCCACTTGGTCAGATTGGTGGTTCATTGTTAAGTGGCAATTTCATGGGTGCTGCTATGCAAGGACTTGGAATGATTCCTGGACTAAGCGGACTTATGTCTGGTGGTCTGGGTAGTATTGTAGGTAGTGTTATGGGCGGTGATCTTGGTAGTGCTATTTCAACTGGAGCAGGAATGTTGGGGCAGCAGTTAGGTATTCCCTCTGGACTGATGGGTATTGCTAAAGCAGCACTTACTGGAGGTGATATGACCGAAGGTATTGCTGAAACTGCAGCACAAGCTGGTATTGACCCTAAAATTATTGGAGCAGTCAAGAGAACTAGTAATGAGTTAGGTAAAGGTGGATTATCTGCCGAATATGCAATGCAAGAAGCAATCCAATTCATACCAATTCCAGTTGTTATCAAGGAAGCTCTAGTAGTTCCTAAGGCAGTACCAATAAATAGTTCACCCCCTCCTGCTGCACCTAGCGCACCTTCTACCTTAACGCAGAGAATGCAACAATAATGGCGACTGTATCTAAAAGTAGCAAAATCAATTTCTATAAATTCGTTCAGGTAAAGAAACCTAGTAACGATGCGAAGAGTGCTGGCGACATACAATTAACAAACGCCTTAAATACTAACACAAAAGCACTCAATAATCTAGGAGCAACTGTCAATTCATTATCAAAGGTATTAGTAGATCTTAAGAAGATTGCGATAATTGACCTTGAGAGGGAACAGAAGAATCAGAAAACATTTACAGCAAAGTTTGCCAAAGAAAAGGAACAAAGAAAGAAACTTGGTTTTTCAGGAAATCTTGGAGCAAATCAGGTAAAGGGTTTCTTTGAAAGTCTCTTAGGTGTCCTTGGAAATTTATTCAAAGTTGTTATTGGAAAAAAAGTTTTAGATTGGATTGCAGACCCAAAAAATAGAGAGACATTAAAATCTGTTATTAATGGTATCGTATCATTTGGTAAATTTGTATTTAAATGGGCTAAATTTGGTGTTACCAGTACCATTGATGGTTTATATGAATTATTCAGCGGAGAAACTACTTGGTGGGAAAAAACACTAGGATTTGGTAAAGCAATTGTAGGTATTGGTACAATTTTATTAGGTATTAGATATCTAAAAAATCCTCTTAAAATTATTAAAGATATTAGCACCAGTATTAAATTATTGATTGCATTCACAAAGGGTAAAGGTGCTCTTGGAATGCTTGGAAAGGTTGGTCTTGGTGCTGGTGCTCTTTGGTTATTATCTGAAGGAGTCTTTACTCGTCCTGCAGGTGATGGCACAATGGACAATATGCCAGAACTGACACCTGAGCAGAAAAAACTATCTGAAGAATTACGTAGACAAAGAATTGAAGCAGGACTGGAGCGAGAGGTTCCTCAACGTGCTGGCGGCGGTTGGATCAGTGGTCCTCAGTCTGGTTATCCTGTATCCCTGGATGGCGGCAGAAGTACATCATTTATCGGTCACGGTACTGAGTATGTTGCCCGTAAAGCAGGTGGTGGAGCATTTGTTGTTCCGTTCAACACTTCTGCTACAAAGAGAATGCCTGGACTCACTGAGAAGAGAATCGGTGAGGCAAAGAAAGCAGGATTTAAACTTCCTGGATTCGCTGCTGGTGGTAATTTAAATAAGCAGATTTATCTTCACTGGACTGCTAGTAGATATAACTGGAAGAATGGTCCGTATCATACTACTGTTCAAGGTGACGGTTCTTTATATAAGCATAAAAAATATAATCAACATACTCCTCATACCTACTATAGAAATAGTGGCAATGTAGGTCTCTCCATGGCTGGTATGAAGGGATGGGATTGGGAGAACTATGGTCCCAAGAAAGTTCAACTTGAAGCAATGATGGCAGAAGCAGCAAATGTTGCTAAGACTTGGGGTTGGACTGCAAATGATGTAAACATCAAACGTGTTATGACGCACGCAGAAGCAGCGTCAAACAAGGATGGTAGAAGACCTCATGATAACTATGGTCCTGTCTTTTGGGGAGGCACTGGTGAGCGTTCTGACTTACATAAGTTATCCAGAAATGACAGAGATGGTTCTGGTGGTGATAAACTTCGTCAGATGATGAAAAAATATATGGGAATGGAAAATCCTCCTGTATTGAATGAAGCGGGTCCTGGTACTGATAACTCTGGTGCTAATGGACAAATTAGCAATAAGGAGTATGCCCTATTACAAAAACTCGTTATTGCTGAAGCAGGTGGCGAAGGTGAACTTGGTATGGCACTTGTTGCTCGTTCTATCATGAATAGAGCAGGTTTGATTCAGAAAGGTATTGTTGGTAAGGGCATGTTTATGGCAAATGACAGTAGCATTACTGGTGTCATTATGGGTAAAAATCAATATCAACCAGTTAGAGATGGTTCGCTCGATAAACCTAGAACACAGGCACAAATGGATGCTGCAAAGAGAGCAATTGAGATGGCAAGACATCCAGCATCCCTTAGAGCAAATCTTGAATCAAAAAATATTGCTGCTGAACAGATTAACTACTTGTTAGCATCAACTGGATTTAGAACTGGTTCTGCTTTTAAAGATGAATCTCAAAATATTAATGTTGTTCAATTCGGCAATCATTTCTTCAATACTGCTGGCAATAAAGACCTCAAGACTCCTGAATCAGAACTTGCCTTAGGTGGTACTGGTGGTGGTAGACCTAGAGGTGGTGTTGATAGTGTTGACAATAGTGCAACATTCTCGATGGATAAACCTAAATTAGTTGGTGCGGGATTACTTGGTTCAAGATCTACAAGAGGTGATACATCTATGGGAGACTACTCACAGTCTACCACTGGAGTTCGTCCTGGTCAAAGTATGAGTAGTCGTAATATAAATGGAACTGGGTCAGGTTCTCCTCAAGAGATGCTAAGAGCAACTCAGCAACGTAATGATGCAAAACAACTTATTGTTCAGTTTGCTCAACAGGGTGTTCAGGCAACTGTTGCTCAAGTTACTCAAAATAATGCTGCTGCTGGTCAGATAGCACAACAGGCGACATCTCTAATTGGAACCATGATTAATAATGCATCTAGTGGTGCTCCTGTAATGCAGGGTACTGCTTCTGGCATAGTTAAAACTACTGCCTCTGTGTTGAATTCTTTCAACAACCCACTTAAAGGTATTCTAAAATGACGTTAAACAGATCAGAAGCAGGTGAAGTATCTATTCGCGTACAAGTGTATCGCGATGGTGAAGTTTTGACGAATAAAGAGGGAGCGTCAGATATTAATGAATTTATTGTTGGTGTTGAAGTTTATGAAAGTATTACTTCCGCGACTCTTGAGGCAAAAATCGTTATCCAAGATAATGCGGGTTTGATTGATAGATTCACTGGGTCTGAATTATTTAAAATTAGTGTTACAGGTAGTGTTTACGATAACACTTACTATATGAGAGCGTATAATCTTGAGTCTCGCTCAAAAATTAATCAGACAAGTGATGTATTCATTATCAACTTAAGTTCTGATGAATACATCAAGAATGAAGTTGCAAATGTTTTCGGAAACAGTGAAGTTATTTTCAAAGATACTAGTTCTAAAAATATTGTTGAGAAACTTATTAGAAGTAATTTATACCTGAATAGTAAAAAACGAGTATATGCTGAACAGAGTTTGAATAAACATCAGTTTATTATTCCAAATTGGAGACCATTTGATTGCATTTATTGGTTATGCAATCGTTCTATTAGAAAAAAATCACCTGGCAAAAATTTGCAAGGAGGTCACGTTTTCTTTGAAAATAGATTGGGGTATCACTTCAAATCTGTTGACCAGATGATTGATGATGCTAATTCGCAAAGTCCTGATGTGGAAACTAATCCTAGTGGCACAGAATCTGCAGCAAAGGTAAGACTTTACAGATATGAGTATACACCTAAAAATAGCTCAGAAGATAAGTCGATGGAGCAATTTAAAATTGAAAGCATTACGTTTCCTGAAGAAAGAAACTTTTTGATGGGATTAAGACATGGTACATGGTCTGGATTTAGTATTGGTTTGGATCCTGTAACTGTATCATCGTCGAAGATGGGTCAGAGCACAGACTTGTCTGTTGATGCATATCGTTATTCGATTAAAGATTCGTGGAATAAAATGTCTCACTTGAAAGGTGGTAAGAACAAAAACCCAATCACATCTATGGATAAAGGTATTCAAGACATGACGGATTTTCCAAAGAGAGTGCGTTATTCAATTCTACCAAATCAAGTTTTCGACCCTAAGTATAGCACAAATCCTCAGAAAAATTATGAGCAATTAGTTGAACTTCAAGCATATCAGTGGATGAGAATTGAATCTCTTAAAAATATCAAACTACAAATTGTAGTTCCTGGCAACTTAGATTTGTATGCAGGATATGGTATTGACGTTACGATTCCCACTACAGGAAGAAGTGGAACAACGACCAAGATTGACAAGAGATATAGTGGAAGATACTTAATTGCTGGAGTTTCTCATAAGATTGTTAAAAACAATATGTCCACGGAGTTGCTTTTATTGAAGGATTCTATACAATAATAAATAGTATTGTATTAGGAGGTACTATGGACAGTATCGAACAACATATCGAGAAGGATAAGGAAATCCTTCAAGATCCAACCGTTTCCCCTCAGATGCGCCGTCACATCGAAGGCGAACTACATGACTTAGAAGAATATGTAGAGCATCATAAAAAAGAAATCGAAGCAGGAGACCATCACGACCCAAGTTATCTTGAATTGTTCTGTGATCAAAATCCTTCAGAACCTGAGTGTTTAGTTTACGACGACTGACTTGACACTTGCGTAAATCCTCAGTAGAATAACACTGTCAGGGTTCAGAGAAAATATAGGTTTTATTATGAGACTTGAAGATTACTTGCTAGGGCACTGGACAAATAGATACCAAGCACAATCAGATCCTACAAATTGGGTATCTGTAGAAATCATTTGGAAAGAGCACGAGGAAGGATATCAGTCTTGTAACTATAAAAGATGTGATGGACCCGACAATCCTTATAGAAGAAAGAATCACAAAATGGTTTATCTTTCTGATACGGAAGTTCTTGTCGAAAATTATCATCTAGACTGGACAAGACATAAGGATTGTGATATACTATTCACATTCGATGGTCATGCATGGAACGGGAGACTTGCGTATCCTGGAAAATGTAGAGGTTATCGAGGAGATGAAGTAATCTCTGAAATTCGTGCATATGGTGATAAGTTACATACTTGTGATCGTGGCATTGATTTAGAATCAGGTAAAATGGTTTGGGGTTCTACAGAACTCTATCGTTTTACCCGTATGGGCGAATAGCTCAGCGGTAGAGCTACTCGTTTACACCGAGTCGGTCGGGGGTTCGA
>MDTC01197375.1_pt1 | contig 16515 bp, 15 predicted proteins | sample 811181 | NCBI WGS metagenome assembly MDTC01 (sample SAMN05326644, study PRJNA326480) | marine metagenome | isolation source: seawater | place: Pacific Ocean: North | collected 2011
AAGCGGTCTCAAATAAGGGTCTACCTTTTCCTTCATATCTCCAGGTAGAAAACCAAGTTTTTCTCCAGCTTCAACAGCTGGTCTGGACAAAATAACCCTATCAATTTTTTTTTCCATCAAAAGTGTTATCGCAACGGAAACTGCTAAAAAACTTTTGCCTGTTCCTGCAGGTCCTAATGCCATTGTAATTTCATTTTCCCTTAATGCTTTAATATAATCTGATTGTTTTTTAGATCTTGCTATTACAGATTTTTTAGGAGTTTTGATTAATTGTGTAAAAGATTTTACGTTTGAATTGTCACTAGCACTCATATTTTTTTTCACAGATAATATTATATCATTTTTTTCAATAATATTAGTCAAAAGAAATTTATTAATCAAAAATTTAATTGCTTCTGCAACGTTGTCTATATCAACATTTTTTCCCTTGATCGTTAATGAATTTCCTCTAAAAAAAATAGTTGTATTAGTAAACTTTTCAAGATCTTTAAGGTTTTGATTAAACTCACCGACAATAGACTGCAGCATGGAATTGTTAGAAATTTGTAAATTGGTTGAAGTTTTGTCAATTTTTTTTACTACTAAAATTTGATCTATTTTACTAATTTCTGACATATAATTTATGCTGCAACATAATTTTTATTTTCTGATATTACTTCACCAAATAAAGTAGTTTGATTAAATTCATTTATCATAACATTTTTTACCTCACCAATTAGATTTTCACTATTGTTGACTATGACCGAGTTGGAATACTCATCCCTACCAAAATATGTATTTTTATTCGATGTTTCGCTTTCAAACAAAACCTTTATTTTTGAATTTAAAAGATTTTTTCTATAATTTTTCTTTATTTCACTGGATAAATCTTGAAATTTTAATAATCTTTGTTTTGCTATTTTTTGATCAATAATTTTTAAATTTGATGAAGGGGTTCCTGGTCTTGAGCTAAACACAAATGAATATGTGTTTATAAATTTAATTTTCTCCAATAAATTTAGAGTTTCTTTAAAATCACCTTCGGTTTCACCTGGATAAGCAATTATGAAATCGCTAGAGAACTTTATGTTTTTTTTTGTTTTTTTAAGTTTTTCAATTATTCTTAAATATTCATATAGATCATGTTTTCTATTCATAGCTTCTAGAATTTTTGAAGAACCACTTTGAACTGGTAAATGTAGTAGTGGCATTAACTTGTCACATTTTTTATACGCTTCTATTAAATCATCAGTCATGTCTTTAGGGTGTGAAGTTGTATATCTTATTCTTTTCAAGCCTTTTATTTTGTTTAGTTCATATATTAAATCTGATAATTTTTTGTTGTCTGAATGATACGCGTTTACATTTTGACCCAGTAATATTATTTCTTTTGATCCGTTGAGCACTAATTGATTAGCTTCAGCAATAATTTCTTTAAATGACCTTGAGTGTTCTGGTCCCCTTGTGTATGGAACAACACAGAATTTACAAAACTTATCACAACCTTCTTGAATGGTCAAAAAAGTCGAAATCTTAGTATTGGTATTTTCTACAAGATTTAAATGATCAAACTTACTAATCACGTCAAATTCTGTATAATTTAATTTCTTATTTTTTAATTCAATTTCTTTAATAATTTTAGTTATCTCATGATATGATTGGGGTCCAATTACTGCGTCTATAAATTTTTCTTTCTTTAAAATTATTTCACCTTCTGCTTGAGCAACACAACCTGCAATAATTAAAATAGGTTTTTTCTTATTATTAAATTTTTTTTTTAATCTGCCTACATCATGATAAACTTTATCAGTAGCTTTTTCTCTAATATGGCAAGTATTGATTATATAACAATTACATTCTTCAATATTGTTTGTTTTTTCATAACCAATCCTTTTAGTTAAGTCTAGAATACGGTTACTATCGTATTCGTTCATTTGACATCCAAAAGTTTTAATAAATATTTTTTTTGACAAGTTATTTTTTTATCTTTGAACCGTAAAGTTCTAGTTTGTGATCAACTAATTTATAACCTAGCTTCTGAGCGATTTTATTTTTTAGATCTTCGACATCTTTATCTACAAACTCAATGATATCTCCACTGTTTATATCTATGAGATGATCATGATGCTCGTCTGTAGACGGTTCATATCTTGATTTACCTTCTTTGAAATCATGTCTTTCTATGATCCCAGACTCTTCAAGTAATTTTACCGTTCTGTAAACAGTGGCTATACTAATTTTTTTATCAATCAAGCTAACTCTTTTGTGGAGCTCATCTACATCTGGATGATCTTTTGAACCATAGGTTAATTTGGAGTCTGACATAACCTTAGCAATTACTTTTCTCTGGTCAGTAAGTCTAACGCCTTTAGTTTTGCATTTTTCTTCTATATCGATCATAAAATTATCTTAATTTAGCTTAAGTATACTGGATTAATCAATTTATTTTCTAATAAATTTTTATTAATTAATTCTTCAATGTTTTCAAGGTTAAAATCTCTTAATTGAATGTCTTTAAAGCCAAATAAGTTGGCTCCAGTTGAAATTTTGATTCCTTTTGCCACAGCTAAAGATACTCTTATTGAGGAAAAACTACCTGGCCCTTGATTAACAATAATTGAAAAACTTTTATCTATTGTTATCTCATTTTTCTTTAAAAAATCCATAATTTTATTAACAAGTATTTCATTTGTATTAGAATTATTTTGAATTTTTTCAACAATAAACTTTTTATCAATCCTTAATCCTAATATATTATTATTACCTGTGAAATTAATTATTAAAAAATTACCAATCATAGTTTTAGTTTATTCATTTTTATCTTTATCAATACCATACAATTCTTCCGCTTCTGAGGAGTTTATCGAAGATTATGGAATAATAGCACTAATGTATCATCGTTTTGAAGAAAATAAATATCCATCAACTAACACTAAAATAGCTAATTTTAAAAATCAGCTTGAATTAATAAAAAAGGAGAAAATTAAATTTATAAATCCTTATAAATTTAATCAAAGCCTTGTTGAACAAACAAATTTAAGAAAGGTAATGATTACAATTGATGATGCTTTTTCATCATTTTATGAAAATGCTTGGCCAATAATAAAAGATCAGAAAATCCCAATTATACTTTTTGTGAGTACAAGGGAAGTAGGAAAAAATGGTTATATGACCTGGGAACAAATTAGAGAAATATCAAAAGAAAATTTTGTTCATATTGGAAACCATAGCCATACACATGAATATCTAATTGATTATAATTTAAATCAAATAAAAGAAGATTTATTAAAATCTATTTCTATTTTTAAACATGAAATAGGTTACAACTCTAATTTTTTTTCATATCCATTTGGAGAATACAGTTTAGAATTTAAAAATTTAGTTAAGGAACTTGGCTTTACATATGCTTTTGGCCAACATTCTGGTGTTATAGATTTAACAAAAGATAAGTTTGAGTTACCTCGATTTCCAATTAATGAAAAATATGGTGAAATAAAAAGATTTAAAACTTTGTTAAAAACACTTCCTTTTAAATACATAAAAATATCTCCAGAAGAGAAATATATAAATGATCAAACCAATCCTCCAAACATAATAGTTGAATTTGCAAAAACGAATGATAACTTAAAAAATATTAATTGTTTTTCCAATGAAGATGATCGATGGAGAAACTCTAAAATAATTTTCCTTAATGATTTTAGAATAAATATTAAGCTACAGGGCAAATTTACCACCGAAAGAGGTAGAGTTAATTGCTCTTTGAGAGTCGCAGAAGGTTTTTATAGGTGGTTTGGAATACAGTTTGTGGTAGCTGAAAAATAAGATTATAAGTTGTATTCCGCTTTTGTAACTGAATTAGTTAATTTTACTGACTCAAATTCATTCAAACTATTTTGTTTTATTATTTGTTCTAGAATTTTTACATATTCGATCCCAGTTTGAGCATACTTGTCTAAAGAAGATATTAACTCTAGGCCCGTTACAGGTCTATTTTTGTTTCTTAAATTTTGTCTCTTTTCTCTAAATTGAGAATAACCTTTATGGGTGTTTAAATTATTTTTATAGGCTTTTACTGAAGCTCTTAAAATGGGAAATCTTAAAATTTTATGACCTTCATTCTTTCCTTTATCTAACGGTTCTATACCTTGACCTGACCAAGTCCATTGACCAAAAATGGCATTACCCTCAAGTGCAAATCTGGAAGTTCCCCAACCACTTTCTTTTGCTGCTTGCGCTAAAGCCACGGAAACAGGAATTATATCCATTCTTTTTTCTAATTCTTTCATGTTCGATTTTTTCACTTTATACTCTCTTAACTTTTGTCTTAGCCATAACTTTTCTTTATCAGTAGTATTCTTTCTAGAAAGAATTTTTTTAAGTTTTAACCTATCATCTAAAATTTTTTCATTTTCTGCCACCACCAAAGGTAAAACTATTTTAATAAAGGTATCTTTTTTTAATTTTGTATCTTTTATTTCATCTAAATCTTTAGGAAACTGAGTAAAATATATTGGTTTTACCCTTTTTTGGTATCTTACAGTTTTTAAATCGTAGTTTACGTCTTTAAATAGGTTCAAAACAGTTTCAGTTTTTAAGTTTAGATCTGGTAAAACTAAACCTGTTACTTTATTAGAATCTTTTTTTGTTGGTTTTTTTTCTTTGTTATTAGGCTTTGCAACAATTTTATCTTTTTTCTCTAATTTTGGTTTATCGGCTAATTCTTCTTTCTTTTTTAAATCTTGAATATTTTTATTTTTGTTATCAGCAATCTTTTTTTCAACCTTAATTTCTTTCTTAACATTTAATGAATTATTTTTATCAAAACTTTTCAGTACTGTATAACCTGTAATTCCTACAGCTATAACTAAAACTGCTATACTCACATAGGCAATAAATTGATTAGTTTTCTTTACTTCAATTTTTTGATTATAAAAACTATTAAAAAAATTTACAAATGTGTCTACTGCTAGTTTATTTATAGTAACAATCACCTTAGGAAAGGTGTTCAACATGTTTAAAGCAGCTTTTCCTAAAATTTTCCAAGTTTTATTTAAAAAATTAAAGAAATTTTTTGAAAGACTGTTAAAAAAAACGTCAATATAGTTTTTTGTTTTTGTGATTGGTTTAGAAATATTTCTCTTAAAAAAACTTACATTATATTCTTTTGGTACAGTGATATTGTTTTTTTTTAAAATATGTTCTATTTGGGAAGTGGTTAAATTTTTCTTTCTTTTAATATAATTTTGTATTTCAGAGATTTTGTATATTTTTGCTAACTCTAATAATTGATCTCTATAAGTTAAATTTTTTTTCATTTAAATTGCCTCAACTGACTCTACTTCTTTAACATAGTGTTTTAATAAATTTTGCACACCTTGTTTTAAAGTCACTACTGAGCTTGGGCAACCTGAACAGCTTCCTTGGAGTTCCACTTTTACTACACCATTTTCGTATGATCTAAACTTTATATCTCCACCGTCCCTAGCAACTGCCGGTCTAATTTTTGTATCTAAAACATCTTTAATTTTACTAATCGTGCCCTCTTCTTCGTCAACTATATTATCTTCATTGCTTTTTTTCTTTAAAATCGGTGTTTTGTTTTTTTCAAAATAATCATTAATATGAGATATTACCATTGGCTTTAGAATTTCCCACGAAACTTCATCATTCTTCTTTACTGATAAAAAATTGTCCGCAAGCAAGATTAATTCTACTCCCTTTAAACTAAGTAATTCTTTTACAAAAATATTTTTAATATTTTTGATTTCTTTTTTTTGAAACTCTTCTGTCCCTACAGCAGATATTGTTTGTTCTGACAGAAACTTTAAAGAATTAGGGTTTGGTGTTTGTTCTACTTGTATCATTATGAATACTTATATTATACAAAACCAACTATTTCACGTATCTTTTTAAGGTTCTCCTCAGATTTAATTGCCGCCTTTTCCTTACCTTTTTTTAAAATACCCTCTAAATAGACTTTATCTTCCATTAGATCATGAATTTTTTTTCCTATAGGACAAATAGTTTCAACTAAAGCATCGGATAATTTATTTTTTACATATGAAAAATCTTTACCTTTCATTTCATCAAGAACTTTAGATAACGAATTACTAGTAATATCGCTGTAAATATTTAATAAATTTAATGCTTCAGGCCTATTGATTAATTCTTTTTCATTATCAGGTATAGGTGCAGAGTCGGTTTTTGCCTTTTTTATTTTTTTAACTATTTCCTCAGCAGAGTCTTTAAGGTCTATTCTAGAATAGTTAGACTCTTCTGATTTGCTCATTTTTTTTGTTCCATCTCTTAAACTCATAACTCTAGACATTCTTTTTTGTATAAGAGGTTCGGGTAAAGGAAAAAAGTCTTCACACTTGTAATCTTTATTGAATTTTTGAGCAATGTCTCTTGAAAGTTCTAAATGTTGTTTTTGATCAGCCCCAACAGGTACATGTGTGGATTTATACAATAGGATGTCTGCTGCCATTAAATTTGGATAAATGTATAAACCAGCACTAGCTTTTTCTTTGTCAGAACCTGCCTTGTCTTTAAATTGTGTCATTCTATTTAACCAACCAATTCTTGAAACACAATTTAAAATCCAAGCTAACTCGGCATGACCACTTACAGATGATTGATTAAAAATTATACTTTTGTCCGAGTCTAAGCCTGAGGCCAAAAAACCAGCTGTAGTTTCCAGAATATTTCTTTTTAATTCGCTTGGATTTTGAAAAACAGTGATTGCATGAAGATCTACTACACAATAAATACACTGCATCTTTTTTTGTAACTCAACAAAATTTTTTAATGCTCCTAGAAAATTACCTAAATGGAGATTTCCTGTTGGCTGAACCCCAGAAAAGACTAGTTTTTTATTATTCATATCAATTTATTTTATAATTTTTTATTTTCAAAATACCTAGTAAATAACATGCTATCAAATAAATTGTAGTCACAAAACCAACAATTAATAAAAGATATAAAGCCTTTAATTCACTTAAATAATCTAGTTCTTCTGTAAATTGCTCTAAACCATAAAATAAAATAAAAGACATAAACACAGTGGAAAAGATAATTTTTAAAAAGTTTTTAACAAAAGAATATTCGATCATTAAGAAATCTTTTTTGTTTAATAATATTATATAAACCAACACACCTAACCAGGTAGAAATAGACGTAGAAACGGGAATGATTAAAAAACCTACTTGATTAAAAAAACTAAGACTTATAGCGGTGTTTAGAAAAACAACAAGAAGTGAGATATGAAATGGGGTCTTGGTGTTGTCTCGCGCAAAGAAAAAATTTGATAAAACTTTTAATAAAGCAAAAGCCGGAATTCCATAACCAAAATACTCTAGCGCTTTGGCCGTAATCAAAACATTTTCTTTTGTAAAAGAGCCATAACCGAACAAAGCATTTATTATTTCCTCAGATGCGATAATCAAACCTAAAGATGCAGGAATAGAAAGCAACAAAGATAGTTCTAGGGATTTATTTTGAATATTATTAACTTTAAAAAAATTTTTAGTTTTTAATGCTTTAGTAAGAACCGGCAAAGAAACAGTACCAACTGCAATTCCAGCTATTGCAAGATTAATTTGATAAACACGGTCTGCATAATAAAGATATGAAACAGCGCTAGTTTGAAATGAAGCTATAATAGTTCCAATTAAAATATTTATTTGAGTAACGCCAGAAGAAAAAATACTTGGTAATAATTTTTTAAAAAAAAATTTAATTTTTGAACTTAATTTAATTTTAAATTTAAGTGAAGGCTTATAGAAATATTTTGTAAAGAAAATTAAAAATATAAGTTGTATTATACCTGCAATACTTACGCCATATGATAAATTTTTAGCAAAATTTAATGTTCCTATGTAAGAAAAAATCAAAGATAAAATTAAAACTACATTTAAAATTATCGGAGCTGCAGCAGCAGCCGCAAATTTGTTATGTGAATTTAAAATACCTGAAAAAAAAGAAGACAAACTTACAAAAAATAAAAATGGAAAGGTAATTCTTGTAAAATCTACTGCTAGATTAAATTTTTCAGTATTATCAAAAAAACCTGGTGCAATTAAATATACTAAAAATGGAGTGAATATTTCCACGACCAGAACTATAAATAAAAGTATTATTATTAAAAAAGCTAATACATCATCTGCAAATTTTTTTGCACTTTTTTTACTCTTTACTCTTTCTGACGTATAGCTTGGAATAAAAGCTGCATTGAAAGTTCCCTCTGCAAACAACCTTCTAAATGTATTTGGTAACCTAAAAGCAACAAAAAAAGCGTCGGCGTATACCGAGGCACCTAAAAAAATTGCTATCAATATGTCCCTTATGTAACCGAGCAACCTACTAATTAGGGTATAAAAACTAAAAATAGATGTTGAAGATAGTAAATTCATAAAATTTCAAAATTAAGCCATAAATTTATAGTGATCTATCTTTATTTATATTACATTAAAATTTTAAATGACAAAAAAATCTAAAATAGACCATTATTCTGATAAAGAAGCCTTAGACTTTCATATAAAAGGGAAGTCAGGCAAAATTGAGGTTATCTCTTCAAAACCTCTAACAACTAAAAGAGATCTTTCTTTAGCCTATTCTCCTGGTGTTGCTGCTCCTGTTAAAGAAATAGCCGAAAATAGAGATGCTGCATATGAATATACTAGCAAGGGAAATTTAGTGGCTGTAATAAGCAATGGTTCAGCAATTCTGGGGCTTGGTAATCTTGGTGCGTTAGCCTCCAAGCCTGTGATGGAAGGTAAGGCAGTTTTGTTTAAAAGATTTGCAGATATAGATTCTATAGACATAGAAATCGAAAGTTCAAATACTGATGAGATAATTAATACGATTAAAAATATTGGAAATACTTTTGGTGGAATTAATTTAGAAGACATAGCTGCACCAGATTGTTTTATCATAGAGCAAAAACTTAAAGAACTATTGGATATACCTGTCTTTCACGATGACCAACACGGTACTGCTATTATTACAACTGCCGCACTCATAAATGCTTTAGATATTTCAAATAAAAAAATTGGAGAAGTAAAAATTGTTGTAAATGGTGCGGGTGCATCGGCTCAAGCTTGCGCAAACTTGTTTAAAAGTTCAGGAGCAAAATCTGAAAATATTATTATGTGCGATCGAAAGGGAGTAATTTATAAAGGAAGAGAAAATGTTGACCAATTCAAGTCCACACATGCAATCGAAACTAAATTAAGAACTTTAGATGAGGCAATGAAAAAAGCTGATGTTTTTCTTGGTCTTTCGGCAAAAGATGTTGTTTCAAAGAAAATGATTAAATCAATGAATAAAAACCCAGTCGTTTTTGTTTGTGCTAATCCAGATCCAGAAATAAAACCAGAAGCTATTAAAGAGGTTAGAAATGACGCTATTATAGCAACTGGTAGATCGGACTATCCGAATCAAGTAAATAACCTGATCGGATTTCCTTATATTTTTAGAGGTGCTCTTGATGTTAGATCTAAAGAAATCAATGAAGAAATGAAAATTGCTGCAGCAAGTGCTATTGCGCTCTTAGCAAGAGAAGATGTGCCCGATGAAGTGGTGGCAGCTTATGGAGGAGATAGGCCAAAATATGGAAAAGAATATATAATTCCATCAACTTTTGATCCTAGACTTATAAGTGTAATTCCTGCTGCTGTTGCTCAAGCAGCAATGAAAAGTGGCGTAGCTAGAAAAAAAATTCAAAATATTGAAGAATACAAAGATAAGTTAATCAATCGACTAGATCCGTCTATGTCCTTAATGCAAGGTATCAATGCTAAAATTAAAAAAAATCTTAAAAAGGTAATATTTGCAGAAGGAGAAGATATAAATATGCTTAAAGCTGCGGTTGAGTTTGGTAAAAATAAGCTTGGTATTCCCATTTTAATTGGCTCAGAAAAAAAAGTTAGAGAACAACTTAAAGAAATAGGATTAGATCAGAACTATAAAATTGAAATTGTAAATTCAACAGACAAAATAAAAAGAGAGAAATATGTAAAATATCTTTATAAAAAATTACAAAGAGATGGTCAGTTAGAAAGAGACGTTGACCGACTCGTTAGAAACGATCGAATAGCATGGGGTTCATCCATGATAGCGTGTAAAGATGCTGATGCCATGGTAACTGGAAACATAAGGCACTATGCTGCATCAATTGAAAAACTCAAGAAAGTTGTGGATCCGAGAGAAGGCGAGGAAATATTTGGAATGACAATGATGGTATCAAAGGGAAAAACAATCCTGGTAGCTGACACTAATGTAAAAGACTTTCCTTCAGCAGAGAGACTCGCAAAAGTTTCTATTTCATGTGTAAGGGTAGCTAGGTTATTTGGATTTGATCCTAAGGTAGCTTTTTTATCACACTCAACATTTGGAAAACCAGTTTCAAAAAATACTAAACATGTGAGAGATGCAATCGAAATCTTAAAAACAAAAAAAGTAGACTTCGATTTTGATGGAGAAATGCAGCCAGATGTTGCTTTAAATCCAATTTATAAAGAAATTTATCCTTTCTCAAAAATAGTAGGAAATGCAAATATACTCATGATGCCAGCTCTTCATAGTGCAGCTATTTCAACCAAACTAATGAAATCTTTTGGTGGGGCTAAATTAATTGGACCTCTTTTAATCGGACTTGGGCTGCCTATAGAGGTAGCTCCTTTAAGGTCTTCAACATCAGATATTTTAAATCTAGCCTCCATTGCGGCATATTCTTCAGATGTAATAGATTACGATTAATTTATTTCTTATTTCTACTTAAGTCAGATACTAAATATATTGACGGAATAACTTTTTCTACATCATAAATTTTATTTGCTTCTTTAATTACTTCTACTTTTTCTTCTGCGTCTATTGCGATTCCAAAAATATAAATATTTTTATTTATCGTCTCTAATGAATAATTTCTTGAAAAGGTTTTTTTATTAAAAATTAGTGCTGTTCTAAGCTGGCTGGTAATAAGTATATCTTTAGCGTTAGATTTAAAATTAGATTTACCTTTTATATTTATAGCATTGTTTACCGACCTCACACCCTTAGTTTCCCAAGCCATTTTTGTTACTTTAACTTTTTCTTCAGGGCCATCTACTTTACCAGCTAAAAAAATTCTTCCATCTAAAACTTCTACTTGGATCGATAATAAATATTTTTTTTCTGTTAATGCTAATCTAGCTTGTAAATTTTTTTGCATCATACCATCATCAATTTGCATACCAATAGTTCTTGGGTCTATAGATATTTTTACCCCAGCACCTAATTGCTGAGTGGGGGCGCACGAAATAAACAGAGTTGAAATAATTAAAATACTAATTAGTTTTTTCATTTTTTTTTATATCTAAACACATTTTATATATCAGCTTTTTTGGCATTTTTTCTTTGCTTAATATTAAATCAACCGTATCTTTAATAGTATATTTCTTAATATATTTTTGTATTTGCTTTTTTATATTTTCATAGTCAATAATTTTAGTTTTATTATTTTTTTTAGAAATTACAACTGTCAACTCGCCTTTTAGAGGAGTTTTAAACATGTTTATTTCTTCAACTTTTTTTCTATAAAAAGTTTCATGTATTTTGGTCATTTCTCTTGCAATCATTATATTTCTTTCGGAAAAATATTTTTTAAAAAATTTAAGATAAAAATTAATTTTTATGCCAGGTATAAAAAAAATTATTGAGAATTTAACATCTTTTAAACTTAGAATTATTTTATCTGTTTCTTTATCAGTTTTGGGCAAAAAACCAAAAAAAAGAAACTGATCTTCAAATCCAGAGACGCACATAGCCGCGGTTATTGCAGAGGATCCAGGAACTGGAATGATTTTTAAATTTTTTTTTATACATTCATTTATTAAGATATTTCCTGGATCCGAAAGAACTGGAGTTCCTGCATCGGAGATTAAGGACACAATCTTGCCCTCATTTAAATATTGAATAATCTTTGATAGTTCTTTTTTTTCATTAAATTTATGATAGGAGACTAATTTTTTAGAGATTTTAAGGTGATTTAATAATTTTAATGAGCGTCTAGTGTCTTCACATAGTACAATGTCTGAGTTTTTTATGGTTTCAATCGCTCTCAAAGAAATATCTTCTAAGTTACCAATAGGAGTTGAAACAATATATAATCCTGAAACAAAAGAATTCATAAAATGAAAAAATTAATAATTTTATTATCCTATATAATTATCTTTTTTTATTCCAATTTATTTGCCGATCAGAATGAGAAAAAACTTAAAATTGGATTGTTAGCACCTTTTAGTGGTGAATATAGTAATTTAGGCAATTCAATAATGTTTTCTTTACAACTCGCTCTTGATGAAATTGATGATAAAGATATCGTAATAATTCCTGGAGACTCAGGACATAAAAATAATGCTAAACTAAATAAATCTATACAAGAAATAATTGCACAAGGAGCAAACATTATAATTGGTCCAATTAATTCAGAAGATTTTGAGCAAGTTTATAAATACAAAGAAACAATCTTTATATCTCCTTCAAATTTAGACTCTAATATTAGAAACAATGTGATTAGTATTGGAATTAATCTAGACTCACAATTGATTGCATTGAAAGATTTCATAAAAAAAAGAAATAAAAAAAAAACAGTGATACTTTATCCGGAAAATGAATATTCCTCTTATATAGAGTCAACTATTAAAAGATTAGATTTTAAACATCATAAATTATTTAAATATAGTTCTGATCCTAAAATACTTACTGGTCAAATAGAAAAGCTTTCAAATTATAGTCAAAGAAAGAAAAATTTAGAATTTAGAAAAAAAATACTTGAAGAAAAAGATGATGAAGCGTCAAAACGAGAGTTAGAAAATCTAGAACAAAGATATACGCTTGGAGATGTAAATTTTGATTCTTTAATAGTCATAGATTTTGGAAATAGTTTAAAAAGTGTTCTTGCCTCATTAGTGTTTGCTGATGTAAATGAGAAGAAAGTAACATTCATGACTGTTAACCAATGGTTTGATGAAAGTATTTTTTATGAAAATTCAGTCAAAACGCTATATTATCCATCTATAAATTATAAAAATTTTAAAGAATACAATAAAAAATATCTTAGAAATTTTAATTTCCTACCAAGTGAAATCACAATTTTATCATATGAAGCTCTTGGATTAATTTATTATATATGGAAAAATAATGAAAAAATTCTTTCAGTTAAAAGCTTTTTAATAAAAAATAAAATAAAAGGTAAAATTGGAACTTTTAATTTTAGGAATAACAAAATTATTCAAGATCTTAATATTTATAAAATAGAAAACAAAAAATTTACAAAAATTTAAATTTTTTTTTTAATTTCATAAAAGCAATGTAACGGTGGTCTATTTTAATTTTTTTCTTCTTTGACATTTGGGCAAAAGTTAGTGTTTCGTTGTCTGGAATAAAAATAGGATCATAACCAAAACCATTTTTTCCTTTTAATTTTTTTGAAATTTGTCCTTTAATTTTTCCAACAACAGAGACTATAATTTTTTTATTAAGTTTAATTGATAAACTACAAACGAAAATTGCTTTTCTATTTTTTTTTTTTGATAAAAGTTGTAATATTTTTTTCATAGCTTTTTTAAAGCTTCCATGTTTTTTAGCCCATCGAGCTGAATAAATTCCAGGTTTTTTATTAAGAGCAATAACCTCTAATCCTGAGTCATCCGATATTGAGGGTATTTTTGAATATTTATAAAAGTATCTAACTTTTAGTAATGAATTTTCTTGAAAAGATTTTCCAGTTTCTTTTGGACTTTTGATTTTAAAATAATCGGGTGAAAATTTTTTAGTTTTTTGGGATAATAAATGGCTAATTTCTTTAAATTTTCCCTTGTTATGAGTGCCTATTAATATTTTTTTAATTTTTTGCATTTATCTCTAGTAATTATAATTTTAAACACTATATAGCAAATATCATGGACGAAAAATTAGAAAAAAAAGCAGATGAAGATACTAGTGAAAAACCTATAAAAAATAATGAGGTTTCGCTAGAACAAAAACTAAAGGACTCTGAAGATAAAACTTTAAGAGCACTAGCTGAAATAGAAAACCAAAGACGAAGATTTGAAAAAGAAATAAAAGATGCATTTGATTTTGGAGGTTTTAATTTAGCAAAAGAAACCTTGTCTCTCTTAGATAATCTACATAGAGCAAAAATTTCGATTAAAAATGATGAAGGGCTCAAAAATAATAAAGACTTACATAAATTTTTAGAAAATATTGATATTATTGAAAAAGATCTAGTTTCGATATTTGAAAAAAATAAAATTATTAAAATTGTATCAATTCAAGAAAAATTTGACCCTAATCTTCATCAAGCAATGATGGAGATCGAAGATGAAACTGTAGAACCTGGTACAATTGTTCAAGAAATTCAACCAGGCTATATGTATGGTGATAGACTTTTAAGGCCATCATTTGTTGGTGTTGCAAAGAAAAAAGATCAAAATAACGAGGAAAAAGACGAAAAAAAAGATGTTTAGAAGACTTGTAGAAATAAAAAAAACACCCATATAAAAACTAACAAAAAAAGGATTAAAAAATATGAGCAGAGTAATTGGTATTGATTTAGGAACTACAAATTCGTGTGTATCTATAATGGATGGATCACAGGCAAAAGTATTAGAAAACACCGAGGGAGCAAGAACAACTCCGTCTGTTGTTGCATTCTTAGAAAAAGATGAAAAGCTAGTTGGCCAACCAGCTAAGAGACAGGCTGTAACAAATGCTCAAGATACAATATTTGCAGCGAAAAGATTAATTGGTAGATCCTTTGAAGATAAAACAGTTCAAAAAGATGTAGCGAAAGTACCTTTTAAAATTGTCAAATCAGAAAAAGGTGAAGCATGGGTTGAGGGTAAAGGAAAAAAATACTCACCAGCACAAATATCTGCTTTCATTTTACAAAAAATGAAAGAGACAGCAGAAAAATATTTGGGTCAAGCTGTAACAAAAGCAGTCATTACTGTACCAGCTTATTTCAATGATGCACAAAGACAAGCAACGAAGGATGCAGGTAAAATAGCCGGATTAGAAGTTTTAAGAATTATAAACGAGCCAACTGCTGCGGCTTTAGCTTATGGTTTAGACAAAAAAAATGGACAAAAAATAGCAGTCTATGATTTAGGCGGCGGAACATTTGATGTATCAATTTTAGAAATTGGAGATGGTGTGTTCGAAGTTAAATCCACAAATGGAGATACTTTCTTAGGTGGTGAAGATTTTGATGACGCAATTGTTGAATACTTAATAGATGAATTTAAAAAAGATAATGGTATTGATTTAAGATCTGACAAATTAGCTTTACAAAGATTGAAAGAAGCGTCGGAAAAAGCGAAAATAGAATTGTCTTCAGCAACGCAAACAGAGATAAATCTTCCATTTATAACTGCAGATAAGACTGGACCAAAGCATGTTAATTTGAAATTTACTAGAGCTAAATTAGAGGCATTAGTTTCAAGTTTAGTAGAAAGAACTCTTGAACCGTGTAAAACAGCTCTAAAAGACTCTGGATTCTCAGCAGCAGAAATTAATGAAGTAGTTTTAGTCGGTGGAATGACAAGAATGCCAAAAATTGTAGAAACAGTAAAAAATTTTTTTGGCAAAGAACCAAATAAAAGCGTAAATCCAGATGAAGTTGTTGCCATGGGAGCAGCAATTCAAGCTGGAGTTTTACAAGGAGATGTGAAAGATGTTTTATTATTAGATGTTACCCCTTTGTCTCTTGGAATCGAAACGCTCGGAGGTGTGTCCACAAAACTTATAGAAAAAAACACAACTATCCCAACTAAAAAAAGTCAAGTTTTCTCCACTGCAGAGGATAACCAACCAGCTGTATCTATAAGAGTTTTGCAAGGTGAGAGGGAGATGGCTGCAGACAATAAAATTTTAGGTAACTTTGAATTGGTTGGCATCCCACCAGCTGCAAGGGGAACACCACAAATTGAAGTCACATTTGATATTGATGCCAATGGCATAGTCAGTGTTTCTGCAAAAGATAAAGGAACTGGCAAAGAACAAAAAATTCAAATTCAAGCCTCTGGAGGTTTATCTGACGAGGAAATCAATAAAATGGTTAAAGATGCGGAAGCAAACAAAGAAGCAGATAAGAAAAAGAGGGACACGGTAGATGCTAGAAATCAAGCGGATAGTTTAGTTTTTTCAACTGAAAAAAGCCTTAAAGAACATGGAGATAAAATATCAGCTGAAGAAAAAACTGCAATAGAAACGGGTATAGCAGATTTAAAAAAATCTCTGGAAGGCACGGACTCGGAAGATATTAAAAAGAAAACACAAAACTTAATTCAATCGTCTATGAAATTAGGTGAAGCAGTTTATAAAAGCCAACAAAAAGATCAGTCAAAAACTACTGATGATAAAGACGCCAAACCTGATAAAAATGAGAAAGAAAACGTAGTTGATGCAGATTTTGAAGACGTAAAAGAAGACAAAGAAAAAAGCGCCTAAGTTATAATAAATAGAGGAGACGTCCTGTGACTAAAAGAGATTATT
>MDTC01070394.1_pt1 | contig 16511 bp, 29 predicted proteins | sample 811181 | NCBI WGS metagenome assembly MDTC01 (sample SAMN05326644, study PRJNA326480) | marine metagenome | isolation source: seawater | place: Pacific Ocean: North | collected 2011
ATTTAGAGTAGGAATAGAAGCTAATATACGAGTGTCATCGACAACTTCACCCAACGAATTAATAGGAACATTGTAATCCACTCTTAGAAGTACACGTTTGCCATTCAAATCTACATCATAGACTGACTTGTGTTTCATTAATCAAAGGGTTTGTGCTACCATTGCAGTCAGATCAGCTGTCCGGCTTGCATATCCCCATTCATTATCATACCAAGCCACAATCTTCACAATCCGTTCACCCATCACTATAGTACTTTGAGCGTCAATAATTGAAGACCGTGCATCCCCTCTGTAATCTGACGACACTAACGGTTCCTCGCTATATCCTAAGAAACCTTTCATTGGACCAGTATCGGCAGCTTCCTTGAATTTTTGATTCAATTCATCAACAGTTACATTCTGGTCTACTAAAGCGGTAAAGTCAACAATAGAAACTGTCGAGGTAGGCACACGGAGAGCATAACCATCAAATTTACCTGAAAGCTCCGGAATCACTAGTGACACTGCACGTGCTGCTCCAGTAGTAGTGGGAATGATATTTTGAGCTGCAGCTCTAGCTCGTCTCAAATCCTTGTGAGGCGCATCTATAGTGTTTTGGTCATTAGTGTAAGAATGAATGGTAGTCATTACTCCATACACTATTCCAAACTCATCATTTACAACCTTAGCCGGTAATGCCAAACAGTTGGTTGTACAGGATGCATTTGAAATAACGTGATGAAGTTTTGGGTTATATTGATCACTATTTACTCCAAGTACAATTGTCAAATCTTCATTCTTAGCCGGAGCCGAAATAATCACCTTCTTGGCTCCTCCTTGAGCGATATGAACATTGGCACCGACAATTCCTTTATCAGAGTCTCCTATGGCATTCACAAATTTACCCGTAGATTCAATTACGATATCTACACCCACACTTGCCCAAGGAATATTATCAGGATTAACCTCGTTGAATACACTCAATTTGTTGCCATCAATTACCAATGTATTGTCATCTACATCTACAGACCCCTTATAGGTACCATAGGTGGAGTCGTATCGAAATAAATGAGCACTAGTATTAATATCTGCCAAATCATTAATAGCAACAACTTCAAGCTCACTATCATAATTCTGCTTTACAATTCTAAATAAGTTCCTACCGATCCGACCAAACCCATTTATTCCAATTTTCTTTCTCGTCATAATTACTATCTCCTACAATAACAATATTTTATCCATCAATCAAATTTATAATACCGCCATAACTGCTCTGTCTTTTAATAAACCCATCAATGCTACGGCCAATTTTTTTGAATCATGTCTCCAAGGACGAGTTTCATCAACAAGATCACGGGCTATAATCTCCCAACCGTCAATTAAATCGGTACTAGCTTTCACCCAAGCCATATCAGGCAATAATTTCCCTACGTATCTATTATTAGATAATACTAGCGTAAAACTTTCATCTGCATGCTGATTGATAACCTGAGTATGCATCGACAAGGAAAATTTTTCCGTTTCTCCTATCTGGGTTGCCAGATTAGAAACATACACTTTCAAACCTCGACTATTCTCTACTGCAGATGCAATATCTCCAACCAAAAGGTTAGGGATTACACTAGTGTACAAACTTCCAGGCCCTAATACAATTAATTCCGCACTCAATATCGCCTTCAACGCCTGAGGGTGCGCCGACACATCCGAAGGGTGGAGTTGAATACGTTCGATCGCCCCAATCTCTCGCGGTATAGACGATTCGCCCTCAACACGATGTACAATACCTCCAACCTGTTTGCGAATATCTGCCATCAATGTCACATCCTCAAGTGTAGACGGCAATACTTTACCTCCAATCGCCAGTACTTGTCCGGATACTGCCAAGGCACGTTCAAACGAGCCAGTTACCTCACTCATAGCAGTAATAAACAAATTGCCAAATGAATGCCCATTAACTCCTTCACCATCACCAAATCTATACTTAAACAATTGTGTCAGCAACGCCTCGTCATCCGCAAGCGCTACTATGCAATTTCTAAGATCACCAGGCGGCAGAATGCCCAAATCCTTCCTCAGCTTCCCAGATGAACCACCGTCATCAGCCATAGTCACGATGGCAGTTATATTGGACGTATAATCTTTCAAACCCCGCAGCATCGTAGACATCCCAGTTCCTCCGCCCATGACTACTATTCTTGGCCCTCTATTTTTTCGTCGTCGCTCTGCTACAACAGAAGCAACCGAACGCCCAGAAGGTGCAAATGGAGCGATAATTTCCCTATTTACCCTCACTAGTGCATAAAATATGACGATTGTTCCCAATAAAACCAGCAAGGTCACTGTAGCCCAAATTGACCCTACCCCTAAATATCCGTTTGATTTCATTAGAAAAGTATAATAATAACGAACTATAACAATCGCTATTGCAACCGAGAGAAACAATACACCACAACCAAGCAGCACACACCATCTCTTAATCCCAATCCCTGGTTTAAGCCAATATATTATTTTGCTAACCATTTTATTTGACATATATATCATTAAAGACAATTATCTAACAATAAAATCTTTACACAAAATAAACCCTAAGATATAATTCACGCATTCGGGGCGTGGCGCAGCCCGGCTAGCGCGCACCGTTCGGGTCGGTGAGGTCGGAGGTTCAAATCCTCTCGCCCCGACAGTACATGGCACAATGATTTACTGCTATTAGCCATACTATTATTCTTATAGTAGATGTGAATGTTCCACTTAATTGAAGGCAATACCAGCAAACCAAAAGGGGGTCGAGAAAAAGCAGTCCCGGCCCTAATTGCTACGTTGTGACAACCCTAGCGCTTTGTATACGTAGGTGCCTTACGTGCTCGCTTTAGACCAGGCTTCTTTCTTTCTTTTACACGAGCATCTCTAGTCAACAAACCAGCTCCACGGAGTCTCGAGCGAGTCTCTGGATCCAATTTTAACACTGCCCGAGCTACCGCATGAGCCGTAGCATCAACCTGACCCGTGACACCACCACCTTTCACATGTACTGATATATCGACACTATCTGATAGTTCAGTCAACAAAGTTGGCAATCGCACTTTTTCAACATCGCCCACACGTGGGAAATAATTGTCGACATTTTTATCGTTAACTATAAACTCCCCTGCTCCACCCACAAAAACACGGGCACGTGCCGTACTTTGCTTTCTCCGTCCCACAGCTTCATGATATATATTTTCACTCATAGCGTTATACCTTTCTCTCAATAATCATAGACGCGCGGCTGCTGTGCCTGATGTGGATGATCATCACCACCGTACACTTTAAGTTTAGCCAACATTTTTCTACCCAACTTAGTTTTTGGCAACATACCTTTAACTGCATAACGAATAACCCGATCAGGATGTTTGTCCAACATTGTTCTAAGAGGTATCTCAACTAATCCGCCAGGATAACCTGTATGTCTCCTGTACATCTTATCATCTAACCGATTACCGGTCACTACTATCTTAGATGCATTAATAACAACAACAAAATCACCCATGTCAATGTTGGTGGCATAGTTGACCTTGTGTTTGCCTCTCAAAAGACTAGCAATAACTGTCGCTAATCTTCCAAGCGTTTGACCAGCAGCATCAATCACTAACCATTCTCGATTTACATCAGCCGCTTTAGTTACATATGTATTCACCAGATCAATACTCCTCAAAACTCTATATTTATTAATGTCAATCCTTGTGGAGGAGCCAAAGGACCACCTTTATTTCTATCCTTCGCATGAAGCACTTCTTCCACAACACTTGATTCCCATGATCCGACACCTACCATATATAATGTTCCCACAATACTTCTCACCATCCTATACAGAAATGAATTAGCCACAATTTCCATAATAAAACTGTACTTATCCTCTCTCCAATCTAGCCTACTCACCGTACGTGTGGTATGACCTATTTTGTCTGGAGATCTACCAAAAGATGCGAAATCATGTTCGCCAACCAAACATTCTGCACCAGATCTCAATGCACCTAAATCAAGTTCCGCTTTTACATGCCAGCTCGTTCGCATGTGCAATGGCGATCTAATTGGAGCATTATATATCCTGTATTGATAACTCCTCCATCTGGCACAGCGCCTTGGATTGAAATCAAAAGATGTCAAACCCAGGGTTCTAAGTACAATGTCTTGCGGTAAACATGCATTAATCGCACGCAACAAATCATCTTCTGTATGCCTCCATTCCATATTGAAGGCAATTACCTGACCTAAAGCATGTACTCCTGTATCAGTCCGGCCAGACCCATGGATTATAATCCTGTCCCTATCAGCTACCTGACTAACGGCTCTTTCAAGCTCACCCTGCACTGTCCTGCGGTCAATCTGAGACTGAAACCCACTAAAATCTGTACCATCATATTCCAATACACCACTATAACGACGTAGTTCTGTACTAATCTTCGACTAGTTCCAAAACAACAACGGGTGCCGCATCTCCGCGACGAGCACCAACTTTAAGCATGCGTGTATACCCACCAGGACGGTTCTCGAACCTAGGAGCAATTTCTTCTAGCACTTTGTCGACAACCTTTCTATTATTCAATCGCCTCATAATAGTTCTACGAGCATGTACCTTAGCCATCTCATCGCCAATACGTTGACCACGTTTTGCGATGGATATGACACGCTCCGCATCTCCGCGAATTGCACGTGCTTTAGCTTCCGTAGTATTTATTCGTTCGTGAATAAACAACTCATTCATCAAGTTCCTTCGTAAAGACTTCCGATGCCCTACAGATCTATTGAGTCTACGACCGAATGTACGGTGTCTCATCCGGCTATCTCCAAACCAATCTCAGACTCTTCTAACACTTCATCTGACATATCACCCTCAATATAACCTCTTTCAACCAATTTATCTCTTAGCTCGTTAAGCGATTTATCACCGAAATTACGTATGGACATCATCGCCTCGTCACCTCGAGACATATGGTCTAATACCTCACCCACAGACGTAATACCTGTACGCTTAAGTGAATTAAACACGCGGACTGAAAGATCCAACTGTTCTATTGGAACCTCGTACACTTCATTGGGAACCAACTCTTCCTCAACCTCTTCTATAACCTCCATGAGCATCTCTTCAGTAACTCCTGAAATATCCTTCAAATGATGCATCATAATGGCAGCACTCCCACTCAATGCCTCTTCGGGTGCTATAGTACCATCAGTCCATATTTCCATAACTAGTTTGTCATATCCTGTGTCTTGACCAACCCTAGCACTGTCTACATCCCAATTTACACGTCTAACTGGACTATAAATAGCATCTGTTGGTATATCACCTACTGGCAGTACACCACGATCTTCGGCTGGAGAGTATCCGCGCCCACGCTGTACAGTTAACTCTATCTCTATTTTTGCAGTTTTCTTATCCATCGTAAAAAGATAAAGGTCCGGATTGACAATCTCTACCTCAGAAGGACATTCCACATCGGCAGCAGTTACAGTGCCTTCACCACTAACTTTCAATAGTATTCGTGCTGTCGAACCTTCGTGTAACTTCATTCGCAACTGCTTAACCTGCAACAATATTTCTGTCATATCCTCACGAATTCCTGGTAAATCAGAGAATTCATGATAGACGTCAGTGACTCTAATAGAGGTCACTGCAACACCTTCAAAAGAAGATAGTAAAACTCTACGCAAAGCATTTCCGATGGTTACCCCAAAACCAGTTTCCAAAGGACTCACAAAAAATTTGCCGTAATTTAACGAGACAGCATCACGTTCAATTCGTGGTGTAACCATATCTGTTGTAGAAATCAAAATAAATCCCTCCCAGTAATAATACCTGCAAATTGATCCAACTTGCACATATAAATCACCTAGAATAAAACTCCACTATAAGTTGTTCATTTACTGGCTCAAATATCTCTTGTCTATTTGGAATATCAATCATCTTCCCTGTCAGTGCAGCAACATCCCTACTTAGCCACGTAGGAATCGTTCGTCCCTCGGCCTCATCTAGCAGTGCTCGAAAAACCACACGCTCTTTAGACGCTGAACGTACTTCAATCTCATCACCAGAATTTAGCTGTAATGAAGGTACATCTGTTCTTTTACCGTTCACCAAGAAATGACCGTGTGACACTAACTGTCGAGCCTCTGCCCTACTGCGCGCATAACCCAATCTGTACACTACATTGTCAAGACGTACTTCAAGCTCCTGTAGCAATGCCATACCTGTCAAACCTCTAGTACGAACAGCTTTGCGATAATAGTTTCGAAACTGCCTTTCTAATACGCCATATATTCGTCTAGCACGCTGTTTTGCACGCAATTGGATTGCGTAATCAGACTCGCGCTTACGCCTCCACTGGGCCTGCGGACCATGCTGACCAGGTGGATATCCCCGTTTCTCGAACGAACATTTCGGTGTTAAGCACCTAGATCCTTTTAGATAAAGTTTTTCGCCTTCTCGGCGACACAATTTACACACTGAACCTGTATATTTCGCCATAATTTCGTAATTTTCCTAAATACCTATATCTGCAAAAACTATAATCTTCTTTCTTACACACGCCTTTTCTTTGGGGGCCGACATCCATTATGGGGTACTGGAGTAGTATCTGTAATGGAATTTACGACAATACCTAAACCCTGGATAGCACGAATAGCAGATTCGCGACCAGGACCTGGACCCTTAACAAACATGTCCACCTCCTGGAGTCCCATGTCGATAGCCTTCCTACCTGCTTGCTCTCCTGCCAATCTAGCCGCATAAGGTGTACTTTTACGCGACCCTTTGAACCCCGCAGTACCGCCACTACCCCACGAAATTACTCCTCCACTTCTATCTGTGACTGTAACGATTGTATTGTTGAATGTCGCATGAATATATACCCTACCACGCGCCACTGTCCGTTTTTCACGCCTTCGCTTTGATCTTTGTGCCATATTATGTACTCATCCTATTTCTTTCTCGCACCACGTCTACGACCACGTCCAGCTACTGTTTTCTTTGTACCCTTAGATGTCCGTGCATTAGTTTTAGTACGCTGTCCTCTAACTGGTAAATTCATCCTGTGGCGTCTTCCCCTATAGCATCCGATTTCAGTAAGCCGCTTAATATTCATCTGAGTTGCGCGACGCAGATCACCCTCCACCACATAGTTTCCAGCAATATTTTCCCTTACCGCTACTATTTCATCTTCCGACAATTCGCTTACTTTTGTAGATGGGTCAATACCAGCATCAGATAGCACAGCCTGTGCTGAAGATTTACCTATGCCATAAATATAGGTGAGTGCAATCTCAATACGCTTCGTTCTAGGTAGATCTATTCCCTCAATTCTTGCCATATCAATTCATCTCCAATGCGATCAAACTAACCCTGACGCTGCTTATGACGCTTATTTTCACATATAACATACACACGCCCGCGTCTACGAACAATTTTACATTTGGGACATCGTTTTTTTACAGATGCAGATACTTTCATATCTAGTTACCACCATTAGAATTCAATTGTGTCAAAATCTCTGCGTCATCATTTGTAATGGCAATTGTATGCTCAAAATGAGCAGTTAGGTGACCATCACTTGCTGCAACTGTCCATTGATCGTTCATTACCGTTGTATCATAATGACCCGCTAGCACCATAGGTTCTAATGCAATTGTCATACCTGGTTTCAATGTTGGACCACTTTTAGCTCGCCCATGATTTAATATTTGCGGATCCTCATGCAAATCACGACCAATACCATGACTAGTATGATGCCTGATTACATTGTACCCTCTATCCTCAACAGCTTTTTGCATGGTTTCTGCTACATCCCCGGTACGATTACCAGCTCTGGCAGACTCAATTGAAGCATAAAGAGCCTTCCGAGTTACGTCCAGTAAATCATGAGCACCATCACTTATATCACCAATCGGAAAAGTCCAGGCACTATCAGCCATCCACCCTTTGTACACCGCACCACAGTCAATAGTTAGAATATCTCCCTCTACCAACTTTCTATCACTAGGCACTCCATGAACTATCTCCGAATTAACTGACATACATGTCACTCCGGGGAATGGAACATGTGAACTCGTAGGCCGATATCCTTTAAAAGGAGATTCGGCGTCTAATTTTGACAATTGCTTTTCAGCACATTGATCCAATTCTTGAGTAGTCACGCCCGGTCGCAATAATAACTCTAGTTCATGTAAAACCGTAGCTACTACATGACCAGCTTTACGCATAAGACCAATTTCCCTGTCAGACTTTATAATAATCATGCAAAAACACGACCCCTTATGACCTTCAACAAAGCTGTAGTAACCTGATCAATCGTGTTTTCTCCATCAATTTCACAGAGCAAATTGCGCTCATCATAGTGAGCAAGCATGGGCACCGTCCTTTTACGATAATCATCTATTCTACGTAGTACAGTATCTCTCTTATCATCAGGTCGTTGCTCAAGATTCGCATTGTGTGGTGGAGGATCATAGATAAGATGATATGTATTCCCCGTATCCCTATCAGTACGTCTGCCTGTAAGTCGCTCGATCACAGTACTATCACTAAGACTAATTAATGGGGCCAAGTCTACTCCTTTACCATGTAGCAACAGGATATCGTCCAATGCTTGAGCTTGCTCCAGATTACGCGGAAATCCATCAAAAATCGCTCCGCCGCTATCCACAAATTGACCTATCTGATCTTGAACTAATTCAATAGTCAAATCATCAGGCACCAAAATACCATTCTCCAGCAACTTCTTCACACGCAATCCCAATTCAGTTTTTTGGCTAATATTTCTCCTGAATATTTCCCCAGTCGAGACATGACTCAATCCAAGTGTTTCTGCCAGACGCTTTGCCTGCGTACCTTTACCAGCACCAGGAGGACCAGTCATCACCAAGAACATAAAATCACTTTTAACTGACAAGTAAAGACTCGTCATAACCTCGTAGTTTAAGTTCAGTCTCAAGCCCAAAAAAGGTCTCCTTAACAACTCCTACCACAATTAATAGACCAGAACCTATAGCAAAGAAAGCGTTACTACCAGATGTAAATCCTACCAGCAACAATCCTACCAGCAATGGTAGCACTGCTACGGTCCCCAGTAATGTCGCGCCAGGAAGTGTTATCCTTCGCAAAACTTTGTTCAGATATTTCTGTGTAGGAGCTCCTTGTGTTACACCAGGAACCTGCGCACCTACACGTTTCAAATTTTCACCATAATTCTGCTGTTGAAACAACACATCAGTATAGAAGAATGCAAACAATACAACCATAAAGAAATATATAGTAATGTAACCCCCATTCTGCTGGTTGGCAAAAAGATCTTGCATGCCTAAAGCAAAATTCCGAACCCATTCTCTTTGACTCTGAGTAAAAAACTGCGCAAGAATAGCTGGAAAACTCAGTATGGCACTAGCAAATATGATAGGAATCATTCCTGCCATGTTAACCAGAAGTGGTAGAGAACCTCTAACAGGCATAGACTGACGACGACCTATCCGTCTTCCTGGATACATTACAGGTACATTGCGCCGTCCTTGAGTCACTACGACAATAGCAAACACAGTAATAGCCACTAGAACAAGAAACAGTGCTATTCCTGCATAACGAGTCTGTTCATCGGACCACAATTGCCCAACACTACGAGGCAAACCACTTACAATACCACTAAAAATTATCAATGATAGTCCTTGGTTTCTAATTCCATATTCAGAAATTAATTCTCCTAACCAAATAGCAAACATTGTTCCACCTGTCATAGTAATAAGTGTAGTAATAGTCGGAAGCAAATTGTCTCCTGAAAATCCGAAATGAGGTAATATGGGAAGTCCGGAAGACTGGAAAAGTCGAATCTGACCGATTGCATTTAGTGAAGCCATAGGAATTGCTAGATAATAAGTCCAACGCTCCATAAACTGTTTCCCTTCGCGTGGATCATCCTCCATCCTTTGCTTGAGAGCAGGAATAATTGGAACCATTAGCTGTAAAATAATCTGCGCTGTAATATAAGGATAAACCCCCATCGCTAGTACCGAAAACCTAGATACGGTACCACCTGACAACAAATCAAAAAGACTTAACAGGTTTCCTGCTCCAGTAGCCGATTGCAAAATTTGCGCAATAGCATCTCGGTCTACTCCAGGCACAGGAACATGAGCTGCCAACCGGTATAACACCAACAAACCCACTGTAATTAGTAGTCGATTACGCAGATCTTGCGCTGTCCACAGTCGTTTTAGTGCTGCACCTTTCATCTTAGTTAAAAATCTCCAAAGTTATTCACTAGCACCTGTTTCAATTACATCGACAGTACCACCGGCAGATTCAATTTTAGTTATGGCACTCCCTGAAAATCGGTGTGCTTTTACCGTCATAGCTTTACCAACCTCACCTCGACCAAGTACAACAATGGGTAAATCATCAGGGCTTTTCATAAAGCCATTTTCTGCCAATGTTGTAGGGTCCACTACGTCCCCGTCATTGAACCGTTCATCTATGTCATCCAAATTGACTTCTAAATACGCTACACGGTTAATGCTGCGAAAGCCACGCTTAAATGGGAGTTTGCGAATGAAAGGCAGATTACCACCTTCTCTGTATAATTTACCCCCAGAACCTGATCTAGCGCCAGCTCCCTTAGTACCTCTGCCAGCAGTCTTACCTTGCCCTGCCGCTATACCTCTACCAACTCTTTTGCCTAATCGGCGTGACGCACGATGAGGACTCAAATCATGTAATTTCATAATAATCCAACTCAAATACCTTCGCTTCAAGCACCTATTACATCAATCAAGTGAGAGACTTTAACTAACATACCCCGCAATTGTGGAGTATCAATATGTTCTACTGTTTGATGTAAACGACGCAGTCCAAGGGCCCTAATAGTACCCTTATGACGTTTACTATAACCAAGTGGGCTTTTCACCAAAGTAATACGTAAAGATTTGTTCTTAGCTTTCTTGGCCATTACGACTCCTAATCCAAAACGGTTGAACATCTTCAATATTCTTTCCCCTGCGCTTAGCTTCTTCTGCAGGGTCTATCATCTCCGTCAAGCCCGCAAAGGTAGCCTGAACTACGTTTAATACATTTGCGCTTCCTTGAGACTTGGTCAATATATCCTTGATGCCAGCACATTCAATCACTGCTCTGACTCCACCACCCGCTATAACTCCTGTACCAGGAGAAGCTGGTTTAAGAAACACTCTGGCACCACTTACAATTCCAACATGTTCATGTGGCACAGTAGTTCCGACCATAGGAATTTTACGCATATTCTTCCTAGCTCGATCTGCCGATTTTCTAAGGGCATCAGGTACATTCTGAGCTCTACCAACACCAATACCAACGCTGCCTCGATTATCGCCCACTACCATCACTGTTCGAAATCCAAATCGACGACCACCCTTAATCACCTTCGCAACTCTATTGATATCAACGACTCTCTCGTCAAATTCATCACGATCTTCTTCTCTTGCTCTTGGGTTTTCAGTACGCGCCATTATTTTCTCCTAAAACTGCAGGCCAGCATCTCGCGCAGCATCTGCTAAAGCCTTCACTCTACCATGATATTTGTATCCGCTTCGATCAAACACTACTCTGTTGATGCCTTTTTCCTTAGCACGATCTGCCACAACAGCACCGACAGCTTTTGCCCGGTCAATTTGAGTACCCTTCTCCTTCTGACTCCGAAAATCAGACTCCAATGTAGATGCTTGAGCCAAAGTTTGCCCTTGCTCATCATCTATCAATTGCGCACAAATATGTTTGGCACTACGAAATACATTTAACCTAGGACGGGCCGAAGTACCATAAATTTTTCTACGCACCCGTTTGTGCCTACGCTTGCGTGCAGTTGTCCGAGACTTATTCCTCATAATGACTCAACCTTACCAGCTTTACCAGCTTTTCGACGTACATATTCACCTTTGTATCTAATACCTTTACCCTTATACGGCTCAGGTGGCCTCAAAGACCTCACATCAGCAGCTATTTGACCAACCAATTGTTTGTCTGCTCCCTTTACAATAACGGTGCGAGAACTTCCATCAACCTCAAATTCAATTCCTGATGGTGCAGCTACTTTTACTGTATGTGAGTAGCCCAAACTTAATACAAGTTCGTTACCTTGTAGCTCAGCTCTATAACCCACACCCTCGATTTGCAACACTTTGTTCCAGCCATCAGTTACACCTACAATCATGTTGTTGATAAGCATTCGTATAGTACCGTGCAATGCTCTTAATTCTGGTGCATCAGATGACCTTTCAACTAAAACAGCACCATCATCTTGTCTAATATCTAGTCCACTTCTAACACTTTGGGTTAACTCTCCCTTAGGACCAGTGATTTGCACAGATGCTTGATCAATCTTCACCTCAACTTTAGGCGGTATTGGTATAGGTTCCTTGCCTATGCGTGACATTTTATATCCTTGTTCACCAAATATGACATAACACTTCACCCCCAACTCCTAACTTACGAGCACGACTACCAGTCATTACACCTTTAGGTGTAGACATAATCGCAACACCGATCCCTGACAGTACAAGTGGTATTCTACGCCTGCCAGCATATACACGTTGACCTGGTTTACTAATACGTTTTATTCCACGTATAACAGGACGCCGCTCAAGTCGTTGGCCAATATAACGTATACTCAACTCAATCGAACTGTGCACACTACCTTGATTCACGATGTCAAAACCTTCAATATATCCTTCATCCTCTAATATACGTGCAATTGATACCTTGATTTTTGAATTGGGGACAGATGTGGACGTATGACCAGCAAGTAGTGCTGTCCGTATACGATTTAACATGTCTCCAATTGGATCATTAATAGTCATAAATTATTTACCGTAATTCACCAAGATGATTTAACGACGCCTGGAATTTGTCCTTTTAATGCTAGTTCTCTAAAACAAATGCGGCACAAGCCAAACCTCCGCATATAAGCTCTTGGTCTTCCACATGAACCGCAACGATTACGAACGCGTGTTGCATACTTTCTACGTTGCTCGCGAATAACAATAGATTTCTTAGCCATAATCAATACACCTTTTCACTTTCACGAAACGGCATGCCTAACATAGTAAGCAAACTTAAACCCTGCACATCATCAGGAGCTGTAGTTACTATAGTAATTTCCATACCCCGTAACTTATCAATTTTGTCATAATTTATTTCCGGAAATGCAAGTTGGTCACGCATGCCCAATGTAAAATTGCCACGGCCATCAAATCCAGTGGGAGGCAATCCGCGAAAGTCACGCAGGCGCGGCAATGTAATATGCATCAATCTATCCAAAAAAGACCACATCCGCTCTCCTCTTAAGGTCACCTTGGCTCCCACAGCACTTCCTTCCCGTAGTTTGAAATTCGCTATACTCATCCTTGCACGTGTGACAACAGGCTGCTGACCGGTAATCGTTGCCAGATCGGATACAGCAGAGTCTAGAGATTTACTATTAGTCAGAGCTTCCCCAAGACCTATATTCAAAACTATTTTAGTGATGCTGGGAACCTGCATAGGATTGCTTAAATCATGCTCTTTCATAAGAGCTGGAGCGACTTCATTGCGAAAGTACTTCCTTAAATTAGTCATAGATGAATTGACCTTTAGTTAACCCCATTATCACTCAAACGAAGTTCCACACTTTTTGCAGACCCGTGTTTTTTTGCCGTGATCTCTCTTCAGACTAGTACGAACTGAACTATCGCACTTAGGACATACTAACATCACATTAGACACATGTATTGGAGCCTCAAATTCAATCATTCCAGCAGTTAAGGGTCGCTGTCCACCAGTTTCCTGCTGCTTCTGGTGCTTCTTGCGTATGTTGTTTCCTTCCACTACAACTCCATGCCTGTCAGGCACCAATTGAAGCACCTCGCCTCTTCTACCGGCGTCATTGCCGGAAATAATCTCTACGGTATCTCCTTTTCGAATATTCATACCAAATCACCCACTATCTTTCACAACACCTCTGGCGCCAAAGAAAGAATCTTAGAGTAGCCCCGCGACCTAAGTTCGCGGGCTACCGGCCCAAAGATGCGTGTGCCTCTAGGATTTTTAGTTTCACCATCTAAAAGAACAGCAGCATTGTCGTCAAAGCGAATCTGTGAGCCATCTTTACGCTGGAACTCCTTTGCAGTTCTGACAACTACAGCCCGAACAACTTCGCGCTTGCTTGCAGCGCTATTGGGAACTGCTGACTTAATCGAAGCTACAACTGTGTCACCCACTCTAGCGTATCTTCGCCTAGTTCCTCCAAGCACTCTGATGACTAGTATTTCACGTGCACCCGAGTTGTCCGCAACAGCGAGTCGCGATTCCTGTTGAATCATTTATTTCTCCACGTTTTCTGACACAGCTTCATGTCCTGAAACACCAGCTTTCACTACTTTTTCCAAGGACCAGCGCTTAAGTTTGCTGATTGGCCGGGACTCAACAATACTAACTTCATCACCAACATTAGCTTTTCCATGTTCATCGTGCGCCAAATAATTATCTGAGACCCTCAATACCTTGCGATATAATGGGTGCACCGTAGTTCTAGTGACCTTTACAGACACAGTTTTCTCGGAACTATTCTTTGTAACAACCCCAACAAGACGTCGCCTTTTATTAGTCATTTTGTTCCTCAATCTGTGGATCGTCAACCGACAAAAGATCTCTCTCTCTTCTAATGGTCAACATTCTTGCTAAGTTGCGTCGCGTCTTACGAAATTGAGAGGTATCAGTTTCCTGACCAATTGCTGTACGAAACCTTAGGTTAAACAAAGTTTCCCTCTGCTCATCTATTTGCCTATCCAATTCTTCTTCCGACATATCACGAACCTCTGATATGAGCATCACTTACCTCCACCACCAACATCAGAACTGCGATTAGTCCTTATCTGGACCTTAATTGGAAGCTTATGACTAGCTAAACGCAAGGCTTCTCTAGCTGCCTCATCATCCTCTGCACTAGCCAATTCGAATAACATCCGTCCAGGTTTTACTACTGCAACCCAATGGTCAACGCTTCCCTTACCTTTCCCCATTCTAGTCTCCGCAGCTCGTTGAGTCACTGGTTTATCTGGAAATATCCTAATCCACACCTTACCCCGGCGCTTCAATGCTCTCACCATCGCTCTACGCGCAGCCTCAATTTGTCTCTGAGTTATCCATCCAGGCTCCATAGCCTGGAGTCCATACTCGCCAAAGTGGATTTCAGAACCACGTTGATCCTTGCCTCGCATTCGGCCTCGCATCTGCTTACGATACTTGACTCGTTTAGGCATTAACATTTTCAGTCACAACCTCCGCTTTCTCTAGGAACTAACATACACATCGGATGTGTCTCCAACTTGGTCAGGTAGAACCTCGCCTCTATATATCCAAACTTTGACGCCTATCTTTCCATAAGTAGTGGCAGCTTCTGCCAAAGCATAATCAATATCTGCTCTCAATGTCTGAAGTGGTACTCGACCTTCACGCATCCAGGTACGTCTAGACATATCCCATCCACCTAAACGTCCGGCCACACTTATTTTAATTCCCTTCGCTCCTTGACGCATTGCCTGACCAATGGCTCTTTTCATAGCTCTACTATAACTGATACGTCTTTCTAATTGATTAGCTACGTTTTCAGCTACCAGTTTGGCCTCGAGGTCTGGCTGAGTAATTTCCTCAACCTCCACCTTACAAGCCACACCACACAGCTTCTCAAGATCCGTTCTTATTTCTTTTACCTGAGCACCTTTTCTACCAATAACAATTCCAGGTTTTCCAGAAAAAATAGTAACGTGGACTTGATTTGGGTATCTTTCTATCTCTACTCTTGATAAAGCAGCCCTTCTTCTCCCTTCCAATATTAGCTTACGAATAGCTATATCTTGACTAAGTTGCTCACGATACATAGTACCAGTCGCAAACCAACGACCTTCCCACTCCTTCACTATCTTGAGCCTATAACCAATAGGATGAACTTTACGACCCATTTTTCTGTTTTCTACTCCTTAATTAGTCCTTTACCTGCACCAAAGTAACTTTTATATGTGCAGTTCTTCTTTTTATAGGCTTATAACGACCTCTTGCACCAAATTTACGCCACATTCGACTAGGTCCTTCATCAACTAATATAGATTGCACTAACATATCATCTTCCGACCAACCAAATTGAGACTCTGCGTTAGCAGAAGCTGATTTAATAGCCTTAGCAATACTAACAGCAGCTGCATGAGGCAAATAGCGTAATCTTGAAATCGCATCTAATACCAGTTCGCCTCGCACAAGGTTGGCCACCAGCCTTGCTTTCTGGGCAGATCCTGGGACTCTACGAGATGTTGCAATCGCTATCTGGTCATTCATAATAAATCATCCCTGAAAACGCTTTTCAACTCACCATAGATCTTGGCAAATGTCCACGAAATGTTCTAGTAGGTGCAAATTCACCAAGTTTATGTCCAACCATATTCTCAGTAATGTATATGGGAACGTGCCTACGACCATCATGTACACCTATGGTATGTCCCACCATCTGTGG
>MDTC01155344.1_pt1 | contig 16511 bp, 16 predicted proteins | sample 811181 | NCBI WGS metagenome assembly MDTC01 (sample SAMN05326644, study PRJNA326480) | marine metagenome | isolation source: seawater | place: Pacific Ocean: North | collected 2011
TAGGAACCTTCATCAGAACAGAAGATGGTTATCGGGTAACAGGTCATGAAGGTTTTGTTGCCATAGATAAGATAAATAAAAGAGCGTTAAAGTTAGTCGATAGACTAGAATTCAGTAAAGCAAATTTCACAGTATCCAAGAATTGGGTCGATGGTTAAAACCAAAGGAGAATAAAAATGACAACGACACTAGGATTTTTAAGCGGAGCATTAGGAACCGTATGGTGGACAGTATTAGTATTCATTGCAGGCGCACTTATTGGCGCACCCCTTTGGAATTGGATTAAAACCTATCTACCTTGGAATAAGAAATAATAACCTTTTGTCTTAAGTTTTGGGCGTTGATGTCCCTGCTGTAGGCAGAAGGGAGGTGGTCCAGTGCAGTATCTAAATAACAATTCGTTAATGTATTTAGAAGAAGCGAAAGTTAGACCTGTAGTGTTGACTTTCGGGAGGTTTCAACCACCTACAGTGGGGCATCAATTGCTCATCACTAGTGTTATCAATATCGCTAGAAAGTATGGCGCGGAGCATAGAATTTATCCGAGTCGTACTCAAGATGCGAAGAAGAATCCGCTATCAACGCGGGACAAGGTTCGCTTCATGCGAAGGTTCTTCAAGAAAGCAAACATCGTAGATGATAAAGATGCGATTACGGTTTTTCATGTATTACAGAAACTCAGCGACCAAGGTTACAAGCATGTAGTCTTGGTTGTTGGCAGTGACCGAGTTCCCGAGTTCAAGAAAGCAATCGGGAAGTATGTCGGAAAAGATGGATACCAATTCGACAAGTTTGAAGTAGTAAGTGCCGGCGACCGCGACCCAGATGCAGAAGGTGTCACTGGTATGTCTGCTTCAAAGGTTCGTGCCGCTGTTGTAACAAATAACTTCGACAACTTTAAGTTGGGAATGCCAGAGGGAGCATCAAAGAAAGATGTTGACGCTCTCTGGACATTACTACGTCGAACGATGAAAGTTGAAGAGTCCGTTTCTGAAGTAGACTCGGACGATTGGGTAAGTGTTCTCATGGAAGAGCATATGGACGAAGACTTGACCGAAAGAGTTCTTACACGCCAAGCAAGGCGTAACATTGCCAGGGCAGCGAAAAGGACGGCACGGGTTCGAGCGAAGAAGCGAGAGATTAAGAAAAAATTCCGAAAGACTCCAGACCAATTAGAGAAGAAGGCGATGAAGCAAGCGAGAGAATTACTCAGAGCAAAAATCGCAAAGGACGTTGACTGGAATACTGCGAGTATTAGCACAAAGGAACGAGTAGATAAACTACTCGCAAAGAAACAAGCAGTAATTGCCAAGGTTGCAAAGAAACTTCTTCCTGGCGTTCGTAAGCAAGAAGCAGAGCGAATCGCTAATCTAAAAAAAAACTTGAAAACTGAAGAAACACAACTTCTTCGAGAACCAGAAATTTTAGATAGACTCGTACAGCAACTTATGGACAAGGGCAAGTCCAAGGATGCCGCTTATGCAATTGCAAATGCTCAACTTCAGAAGAATGGTATTCTCAAGAAGGGTTCTACTGAACTAACAGACTACGGGAAAAAGAGAAACTCGATGACGGCCGCTGAACGGGCAAAGGACAGAGCGGCCAAGAAAGATGGTAAGTCTGTAAGGGACTACAACTACAATCCTCGAACCAATACCGCTACACAGAAGGAAGAACTTGACGAGAGTGTCAAAGACATCATCAAGAAACTAGCAAAGAACAAGAAAGTAATGAATGCAGTTTCTACGATTTCTAGTCCAACGAAACTTACTGCTACTCTTCTTGCCATGCCTTTGGTCTCTGAACTTCTTACATCCGCCGATAGACAGAATCAAGTTCGTATCATTGCAAACGGATTGAAGTCGATGGTCGGCGAAGAGGTAAACGAGAAGGTTTACGCAGATTCTGGCCTCGGTAGGTGGTTTGGTAAAGGAGGAAAGGGCGGAACATCCGCCGGAGGATGGGACCGTTACAACACTAAAGGCGAAAAGATTGGTAAGTGCGGTGACTCCAAAGAAGGCGAAGGTAAACCTAAGTGTTTGTCAAAAGCAAAGGCAGATAAACTACGAAGACAGGGCGGAAAGAAAGCAATTGCTAACGCAGTAAAGAGAAAGAAAGCACAAGACCCCCAGACAGATAGACCCGGCACTGGAAACAAACCAATCAATGTATCCAACCGCATCGATAAAGACCCAAAGAAGAAAGGTATTCAGGATTCTACTATGAAAACACTACAATCATTTATGGGTGAAGAGAACGTCCCTACGAATCCTTCACTCTGGTCACAAGCAAAAGCACAAGCAAAGAAAAAGTTTGATGTGTATCCCTCTGCATATGCAAACGCATGGGCATCGAAGTGGTACAAGTCAAAGGGTGGCGGATGGAAGAAGAAGACGAAAGAATCCGTTGACTTGGATGAGTTTCAATTAGTCGAAGAAGATTGTGGTTGTGCGGAATGTGGTGACCATGAAATCACAGAATCAGAATACCAAGGTAAGAAAGTTAAACTCAACGACCCATTCCGAACTCCCGGCGGACCTAAAAAGTTCTCAGTTTATGTGAAGAACGAAAAGGGTAATGTAGTTAAGGTAAACTTTGGCGACCCCAATATGGAAATCAAGCGGGATGACCCTGCACGAAGAAAGAACTTCCGTGCAAGACACAATTGCGACAACCCTGGTCCTAAGTGGAAAGCAAGATACTGGTCATGCTACCAGTGGCGAGGCGGTGCAAAGGTAGACGAAGAGCGTGATTACAAGAAAGAGTATCAGGATTACCATAGTAAACCAGAGCAAAGAGCAAACAGAAGTAAACGAGTTCTTGCTCGAAGAAAACTAGAAGCACAGGGTAGAGTTTCTAAGGGTGACGGCAAAGACGTAGACCACAAAGATGGCAATCCACAGAACAACTCACCAAAGAATCTTCGAGTAATGGACAGAAGCACAAACCGAAGTCGTAATAATAACAAAGAAGATTACGGAGCAGGAGAAGAGGGTACTGACTCTTTGGTAAAGAAATTGCGGAGAGACACGCCTTACACATAAATGAGTTATTATTCTATCGAGTATACATATCCTAGTATGAACAATAAGGTTGATATGTGTCCCGTTGAAGTAGCGAATGAAATGTATGGTATTACAGTTGATAATGTATCAACAAGAGACAAAATGAAACACTTGGTGTTTCTCGCAGAAGATTATGATTGTGCCGAGGAATTGATTGAGATGATTGGCGGGACTTGTAAAAAATGGCCTAGTTCTTACGAATGGAACGACTCTTCGAGGCGTTAGTTATTTTTTACTTGCAATTAACGGGAAATAATATATAATGAACAACATGAAGTACAAAAACTTTAAACATTTGCCACATCACTCGGCGAAATCAGATAGTGCAAAGACAACGACTACTGAGAACGGCCGAATGTATGAGATTGACGGAAAGACTTATCCTTCGGTTACGACTGTCACTGGTTTTGCCAAGCAGGCATTCTTTGCAGAGTGGCGAAAGAACAACCCAAAAGAGATGAATCGAGTACTGGACAGAGGAAACAAACTCCACCAGTGTGTCGAGGATTACCTCAACAACAAGAAACCCTCGGCCGACGACTGGGGACCATTTATCTGGCAATTGTTCATGCAAATGAAAGGTGAACTGGATAAGATTGACAATGTACACGCACAAGAAATTGCATTGTACAGTGATTTACTGCATCTTGCCGGCAGAGTAGACTGTGTTGGTGAATACGATGGTAAACTTTCCATCATTGACTTCAAGGGTTCTACCCGAGACAAGAAGAAGGAAGACATCGAAAACTATTTCCAACAAGCAACTGCATACGCAATTATGTGGCAGGAAATGTTTGGTAAGAAAATTGAACAGATTGTCATCATTGTATCTACAGATGATGGCGGAGTACAAGTCTTCAAAGAGAATCCTATGAACTATGTCAAGTCGCTCAAGGAATGTATTGAAGACTACTTTAAAGCAGTCTTGGACGAGAGGGCCTTTCTTTGAGTATTAACCACGGTCCAAATAAACCACCAAAGAACATTCCCAAAGGTCCGAATCCGTATGAATTAACTTCGGATTGTGTTGTTCTTGCTTGCTCGGGGCCGTCGCTGAATAAAGTAGATGTTTTCTCTTTGGGTTATCCTGTTATTGCAGTAAGCACCGCTGTTCGGTCAGACCAGTTCAAGGAGAGGCCACCTGATATCTGGGCAGTTGCAGATAAACTGAACAATATGCATGGTGATGAGGGTCAAAGATTGTGGAGAGACCCATCTGTTCTCAAAGTTATGCCCGAACTTAGAAGAAAAGATTTGAGGAAGTTAAAGAATCTTGAAGATGAAGAACTTCTTCAGTGGTACTTCTGTCCTTATCAGCATCAACGTGATAAGTCCAGAAACCTAAAATGGGAAAAGCAAGGTTTGTTCTCGGGAAAGATGCCATTGCTTAGGGGTTGTCACAAGAGTGTTACGTTTGCTTTACAGTGGGCGCACTTCATGGGTGCAAAGACAATCATTTGGGCCGGTTGTGATTTGACTGCTAAATCTATCAAGGATAAGTATGCTTACCAAACCGAAGAAAAGGATTTAGGCAAACGAGGCGGTTATTTGAGAACTCTCAATGTTGTAGATAAGCAACTAAGAGAGTGGTATCCCGTTGCACAGAAAAAAGGATTTGAGTGGTACAACTGGGAATGCGGCGAACAAATGCGGAGCATAGGCATTCCTCCTTTTTTGGGAAAGGGAAACGAAAAAAAAATTCTCGTAACAATTCCTAAGGCGCCTTCATGGCAACCAATGTTGGGAGGAGAAGACGAAGTACATAGAAGACAACCAGTACGGGAAATTACAAGTAGACAGTCCCGACGAAGAAAAACATACAAACCAACTAAAATTAACAACAGTTCAATTCCAGCGGGTCCGCCTGAAGAAAAAATCATAGGACTCGTTGACAAGTATGGTAGGAGTATTGCAGAACCATTTGCAGACCCAGAACCAATTGAGCATATGGATGAATCTATTTTGGAGCAGATGGCAAATATGCCAGATGAACCTCATATTAAAGGTCCAGTCTTTGTGGAAGACGAGCGGGAGAGAAGAAAAATAAATAAAGAACTAAGACAATCGATGAGAGAAAGAAACATTAAACTACGACAAAAGATAAGAACTGTAGATGGTTACAAAAAGAAATGAAAGACTACGTTGCAGAATTGGAAAAGTTTACTGAAATGGTAAGGCGAAATGAAAATTTCGCCCTCATTCGGTTTGCTGATGGTGAAGGCAGTATTGTAGACAACAATCCAGAATGGTTGCGTAGAAAAAGACGGAGTTCTGCATGGGAACATGTGCCCGGCAATAAAGAACACGAAGCGTTTAGAAACAAACTAATCCAGTCATTAGAGTATAACTCTCCAAACTTTTATATCGGTATTCCTTGCACAGAAGGCCACCAGAAGCGATTCCATTACCTGTTCAAATACTTAATGGACCGAACCACATGTCCAGAAGAACAACTTACGTTTGCAACCGTGTTCAAGGACTACAACTGGAAAAAGTTTCTAACAGAGTTTGTTCCTCTATGTACTCGTAAAGAATCGTACCTAGTTTCTAATGCATTCTCTAAAATGCCAAGAGAGCATTGGTTGAAGTTCGATGGCCATTTCACTGTCCCTCAACAGAACGCACACTTAAAAGTAGACGAAACGACAAATAACATTCTCTCACACATCAAAGAACACAATACAGAAAACGCAGTATTTCTTTTCGCTGCCGGACCTGGGACGAATGTAATCATCCATAAATTATGGCAAGCGTGTCCGAACAACACATACATAGATATAGGAAGCACGTTAGACAACTATCTGTTCAAGCATAGTTCGTGTGGGGGAAAGAGTAGAGTTTATATTCGCAAAAACGGGATGGGATATCGTCCCTACAAATGGGGTTGAATGATGGGCAATTTTGTTGATGACAACATGAAAACTTATACTGGTATCAATGAGTCTTGGGACATTCTTGATAAAAAAATAGAAGAAGGGACACCATTCTGTTACGTTAGATTTAACGAGGGGGAAAGTAGAATGGTCGCAAATATTCCAGGCAGACTTAGACGGTCAACCAAACTAGAGAAACAGAAAGCGAAGGGGAATTGTACGATTACAAAGTACGGTCCAGGCCATAAAAGAAAATTTGGAAGATGGTCTTACAACGAACAAAAGGATAAAGACTTTCTTAGAATGATGCGTGAATCATTACTTGAAGAGGGTGACAATTATTTCGCCTCTTGTTGTGATAACACTGGGTATAGTAACTATCGATATCAAGTTTTATTGCTCATGGAAGAAGGTATGAAAAATTTACCAAAGCAAGTATTGTCGGCACATATGCCCCATTCCAAAGGCGTTCATTGGAAAATGTTTGATTGTTTTAAGAAGCACCAACCTAAATGCCAACTTATTGTTAATGAAAAGGGAAACGTAGATAACCTACCCTTTAAGTTTGGGAATGTATGGAGAGTCGCAAACGAAGAAGCACACCGAAAGAATATGGATTTAGTTGACAAGATTTCAGACACGATTGAGAAGGAAGGGATTAGAAATAATTTGTTTTTGTGTTGTGCCGGTCCTTTTAGTAATATCTTATTGCACCAAATTTGGAAAAGACAACCAAACAATTTCTATCTAGATATTGGCAGCACTCTTGATTATTACATGTTCAACTCACCCACACGCGGATGGTTAAATAAGATGGGGTATCCAGAAAAACCTCGGGGGAAAGACTTAAGATGATTTCTGTGTGTTGTACTGTTAGGAACAGAACTGTTGTTCCTAGTAAATATGGCAATCTTCACTTGTTTAGAGATTGTGTCAAGTCGTTAGAAACGGCATTTTATCTCGCAAACATTGAGTGGGAACTTGTAATCACTGACTGGAAGTCAACCGATACTGATTATTCTTGGTTGCCAGATAATAACAAAATTGTAACCATAGAAGACGAGGGATTTTCTAGAGGGTATGGACTCAACGTCGCCGCTATCAACGCTTCTTACGATAACTTGTTTTTTACAGATACAGATATGTTGGTTACTGCCGATTTTCTAAAAAGATGTTTGGGTTGTTGTAACAAAAATCAAGCATATTTTCCCATCTGTTGGTCTGTAGCAGAACCAGACAGAGACAAATCAAAAGAGTATCTTGGTTCCACTGCATTGCCAGACAAAAGATGGAATGGTAAAATAAACAGGTCGGGTTGGAGAACAACCGGCAAAGGCATGTGTTCAATGAAAAAATCATTATGGACCAGTTCTGGTAAATGGCCTGAATATTGGAAGTGGGGAAAGGAAGATGGTCATTTCTTTAGAAACATATCTGCAAAAGGTCATAAGGTTGTTAGGAAAAACGAAAATGGACTGGTGCATTGCTGGCATCCTACGATGAGAACATAATGAAAGGACTAATAATGACTCATAAGTTTGACTATGAAAATTTTCTAAAAGATAAAACAGTTGCGTTAGTCGCTTCTGGTTCATCATTAAAAGATTCTAATAGAGGCGAAGAGATTGATTCTTATGATATTGTAGTTCGACTTAATAGAGCATTACCACTGAAAAACGAAAAAGATGTTGGGAAACGAACGGATATATTGTACAATACATTGGATGGCCGTAGTAAAGCAGGCGGACCCATCGATGGTCGATTATGGAAAAGTTGCGGTGTGAAATATGTTCGTTGTCCATATCCAACTACAGAGTCTTTTGTCGTTCCGCGTAAATCCCATGTCTTAGAACCACATCTGCCTTTTGATTATATTTCTGATGAGATTTACCGGCCAGTAAGAGAAAAGTGTAACGGATATAGACCAAATTCGGGAACAGTCTCTCTCGTAGATATTTTATCTTTTGACATAAAGAAGGTTCACCTCTTCGGGTTGGATTTTTTTAGAACTTTATACGATACTGGATACCTATCCCACGGTAAAAATGTGAAAGCATTCGAGGCACATTTGGCATCTAACAGAAAAGACAGACATGACCCTGATTCACAATATTTATTTTTTAAAAATGACATTTATCCCAATGATGAGCGTATCATTGTTGATGAATACTTTCAAGACATATTAAACGATTCCAATTATGATAGAATGTATTTCGTGGAGAACAACTAATGAAATCGATTGCAATGATTCCTGCCCGACTTGGCAGTAAAAGAGTTCACAATAAAAACCTAAGACTGATTGGGGGGAAACCTCTAATTTCATATATTATCGAATCTGTTATTGATTCTGGTGTTTTTTCTTTGGAAGACATTTACCTAAATTCCGAATCAGATGTATTCAGGACAATTGCCGAAGACTATGGTATTTCGTTTTATCAAAGACCTGAAAAATTATCATCGGACTCGGCAACAAATGATGATTTTGTTTTAGACTTCATTACAAAAAATGATTGTGATGTTATCTTTCAGTTTTTACCAACATCACCTTTTACTTCTTCAGCAGACATCAGAGAATTTTATGATGCGATGATTGAGGATGACATTGATACTCTTATTTCAACAACAGATATTCAAATTAGTTGTTTATATAAAAATCAACCATTGAATTTTTCACAGAAGAAATTGCTTCCGCCATCACAATCTCTAGAACCGATTAAAGCATATTCGTGTGGAATGATGGCCTGGAATTCTGAAAAGTTTAAAGAAAATATGAATAGGTTTTCTTCGGCATATCACGGCGGAGATGGCAGAACATCATTCTTTAGTGTTGGTGGTTTTGCTTCTGTTGATATCGATACTGTAGATGATTTTTTATTGGCAGAAAGAATTCTGGAGGTCATCAAGCGGCCGCAATATATTGAACCTGAGTATTATGACCCATCTTTGCATTCAGGAACAAGGTCTGAAGTTGATGTGCCAAGTATTCTAAAAAACGATGGTGTAGAAAATGAAAATTATTCAGAAGAAAACCAGACTGTTGTAAATGTAGACGAACTTATGGAAAACCATCCAGAAGAATCGTGGATGCACAGATTAGTCAACACTGAAAGCAACAGTTGTTGTGTCATTCATCAAAGTCCCGGCGAAGGAAATCGTAGACATTACCATCCATCATGGAATGAATGGTGGTATATTTTGAAGGGGGAATGGGATTTTGAAATTGAAGGGACCGTCCATAAAGTAAAGAAAGGCGATTTAGTTTTCATTCCTAGAAACAAATGGCATTGTATCCCCTGCACAGGAACCGACCCTGCCGCAAGACTTGCGGTCAGTAGGGCGGATGTTAGTCATGTGTACAAAAGGTAAAGATGTTTTATTAATTGGAGGTAGTCGCGGAATTGGTGCCGGCCTCAAAGATGCATTTTCAGAATCCAATTTGATTTCTGTGGATAGGTCTGTTTGTGATATTTCAAACACACTCGACATTGATGAACTGTTTTCGTCTATATCGAATATTGATATTTTAATAAATAATGCGGCGGTTTGTTACGCTAAACCAATTGAAGAGATAGAACTTTCTGAATGGGACGAGGTACTTTCTATAAATCTTACCTCTTATTTTTACATCATCAAAAAAGCAATACCCCTGATGAGGCCTGGGTCAAAGATTGTTAATGTCTCATCAATTGCTGGTCGGCATAGAAGTCTGGTGTCGGGTGTTCATTACACTTCATCGAAGGCAGGTTTAATTGGATTAACAAGACAATTAGCACAAGAACTTGGACCAAAAGGAATCAATATTAATTGCGTGTGTCCCAGTCAGACAATGACACCTATGCTGAAACAAAACATGTCAGATGAAGATGTTGTGGAATTGAGTAAAAGAATTCCACTGGGTCGGATTGCAACCGTAGATGAAATTGTTCAACCAATTCTGTTTTTGTGTTCAGACCAAGCGTCCTACATTCATGGAGCATGTATAGATATAAATGGAGGTCAACTATGATACACAAAGGAGAAGAATTATGTTAACCCACTCACCGTTTGGAAATCTAGAAGAACAGTTACAAAAGGCAACAGAAACCCCAGAATGGAAACAGATGCTTAACGGTATCGAAAATGCCGACACCATTTATGTTATAGGTAATGGTGGAAATATGGCAGTTGCTAGTCACGCGGCCGCAGATATTACTAGACTGACTAATAAGAAAGTTTGGTCACTTGACAGTCAATCTCTTTTAACATCAATTGCAAACGACTTTGGGTATGATAAGATTTTCCAGAACTGGTTGGAGCATTATTCAAACCCAAACGAAAGAAGTATGGTCATCGGTTTTTCTGGTTCTGGCAACTCAAAGAATGTAGTCTCTGCTCTTAACTGGGCAAACGAAAGACATAATTGGTCAACCACTTTAATTTCTGGTTCCAAGTCAACATGCATTGATGAAAACATTCCAGAGGTTTGCTTTGATAATGATTATTTCCACCAACATGAAATTCTTTCTGTTATGTGTTTCTATGAAATCGTATATAACATTGGTTTCGAGTGTCCTACAATCAAGGCAGAATTGGTAAGGAAATATGGTACATCGTGATGATTTATTGCTTCGACCTTGACGGAACTCTGTGCGAACAAAAAACACTAGCGTATGACCAGGCACAACCATACAAAGACAGAATCAACATTGTCAACAGTCTGTATGACGAGGGACATCACATCATAATTGATACCGCCCGTGGAAGCGGGGCAACAAAAGGTAAGGACTGGTACGACATCACGAAAAATCAATTAGATTCTTGGGGACTGAAATATCACGAACTCAGAACTGGTGTGAAGTTTTCGGCAGATGTATACGTTGACGATAAAGGAAGAAATGCTCATGACTTTTTTAAACGAGGGGATTATTGAATGAAAGTAATTGTAACAGGCGGTGCGGGGTTTATTGGTTCTAATCTCGTCGATAGATTGGTGAAAGATGGCCATGACGTAATTGTAATCGATAATGAATCATCGACTGCTCATGATAAGTTTCACTACAATATGGAAGCGGAGTATTGGGAATATGATATTTGCGATTACCAAAAAATTGAACCTCTATTTGCCGGCGTAGATTGTGTTTTTCATCTGGCGGCAGAGTCCAGTATACAACCAGCAATTGAAAATCCAATCAAAGCAGTCAACACAAATGTTCTAGGAACGTGTTGTGTTTTACAGGCGGCCCGTACACATAATGTCCGAAGAGTAGTTTATTCATCTACTTCATCTGCATATGGATTGAGTAATCCCATCCCGAATGTGGAAACTATGCCTAAAGATTGTCTCAATCCATACTCAGTATCGAAAACATCAGGAGAAGACCTCTGTCAGATGTATAGCAGTCTGTTTGGTCTAGAAACAGTTATCTTTAGATACTTTAATGTGTATGGGGAAAGACAACCAACAAGAGGACAGTATGCTCCAGTGATTGGGTTGTTCTGGGAACAGTATCTACGGGGTAAACCAATGACCGTTGTTGGCGATGGGTTACAAAGAAGAGACTATATACATGTGAGTGATGTTGTTCATGCAAATATTCTTGCTGGTTTTTATGCCGGAGATGATTCAATCGGAGAAATTTTTAATCTAGGTTCTGGTACGAATCATAACATTCACGATTTGGTAAAATTAATCAGCGGCAAAGAAGAACCAGAAGAAGGTAAAGACTTCCAGTTTATTCCCGAAAGACATGGCGAAGCAAGAGAATCATTATCTGATTGTACTAAGGCCCACAACATCTTAAAATGGCAACCAAAGGTTGCTTTGGAAGAATGGATAAAGAGTCTTGCGATTCTTTAACTAAAGACTTGACTTTCATCGTTATGTAAAGTATCATATAACAGCGAAAGGAGAATCAAAATGCTACTAGAACAAGAAGACATAAACTTTTCTTTGATGGTTGAAGAAGAAGTTCTTAAGAGAAAAGATGGATACATTGATGCCATTATTTCCCTATGCGACAAACTAAACTTAGACCCAAAGTATGTTGCTAAACATCTATCCGACCCAATCAAAGAAAAACTACAAGCAGAAGGCCAAGAAATCAACCTTCTACCAAAAACATCTAAGTTACCTTTTTAATGTACGACTTCAAACTTACTTCATGGCGGGGAAGGTTTGGTGTTACCTTAAAACAAATATGCACTGGCATCTATGTTGCGAAAGAAACAAAATCTAGGTTAACCATACCTAAACACTTTTTACCGACAGTGTTGAGTGAGACTGTTTGGGATTTCTCAGAAACAACTCCACTCAAGAAAATGAACACAGAATTTTGGGGGAAGCAAACCGACGTAGGTTGGCAACTCTTCCAAACTCTAAATCCAGATAAGTTTGCAACTGAACAGAACACTCTTTGTCAGCAGTATATTCTGCCAAAATTGCTACCTTACAAGAAGACTGAATTACCATATGACTTAGTTGTTCATCTTCGTGGCGGAGATGTATTCCGAGCAGGAAAACCACATTGTGCATATGTACAGTCTCCAATCTCATACTTCCAAAAAATCATCGATGTTGAAAAACCAAAGAAGACTCTTTTGGTATGTGAAGATAAACGAAACCCAATGTATGAACTGATACCAGATTACACTGATTGTGATGTCCGCGTGGCGGAAAAGTTAGAAGATGATATCAATCTAATTTTGAATGCGAAGACTCTTGTATCTGGCGGAATCAGTAACTTTGTAGGGTGGTTGGCATTATGTTCCGAAAGACTCGAAAGACTTTATATTCCAGAGTACGGAAAAAGGCACCAAGTCCAAGGACGTTTACATGAAGTATTTGTTGCCAAACACAACAACTATATTCAATACGGTAAGTGGCGAGTAGACCATAAACTTATGGCAACACACAATAAAAAAGATATCATAATTGATAAGATTTAATTTGACATACATAATGGGTGTGGTACAATTACCACATAACCAAATCACTAGCATCATTAGCAATAAGGAGAAATAAAATGCCAGCAGATTTTAATTCAATGAAGAAAACCAGTAACAACTTTGACCGTCTCGCGTCGGAACTCGACAAGATGGCAAAGGGTAGCAACTCGTACAAGGATGACCGTTTCTGGCGTCCTGAAACTGACAGTGCAGGAAATGGATACGCCGTAATTCGTTTCCTTCCTGCGCCAGCGGGTGAAGACAACCCGTTCGTTCGTACCTATACTCACGCTTTCCAAGGCAAGGGTGGATGGTACATCGAGAACTCCCGAACGACTATCGGGGAAAAGGACCCTGTTTCAGAAATGAACAGCGAACTCTGGCAACAGGGTGAAAAGGGTCAGGAAGTTGCTCGTCAGCGTAAGCGTCGATTGCAGTATATTTCCAACATCGTGGTTCTTAGTGACCCTAAGAATCCCGAAAACGAAGGAAAGGTTTTCCTTTACAAGTACGGCAAGAAAATCTTCGACAAGATTTCAGAAGCAATCAAACCAGAATTTGCAGATGAAACTGCAATCAATCCATTTGATTTCTGGAAGGGTGCAGACTTCAAGTTGAAGATTCGTAAGGTAGCAGGGTTCACCAACTATGATAAGTCGGAATTCGATTCCCAAAGTGAACTGTTTGAAGGTAAGGATGATTTCCTTGAAGCACTCTGGAAGCAAGAGTACTCTCTTAACGAATTCATCGACCCTGCCAACTTCAAGTCATATGATGAATTGAAGGAAAAACTCGACCGTGTTCTTGGCGGTTCGGGTGCTAGTATTGCTACTGCTGAAAGCGATGAGGTTTCGACCCCATTCGATTCACCAGTAACAGAAACCGCATCTGACGAAAGTGAAACTCTAGAAGATGACGGGGACGTTCAAGAAGAAGACGCAATGTCCTACTTCGAGAAACTAGCAAACGAAGACTGATAACAAATCAATCTTCTCTTAGTGAAAACAGACCACCTTACGGTGGTCTGTTTTTTTATACCACTGCTGTTTTTGCGTTTTCTTTTTGTGCTTCAATCCAAGCACGGTTGACATCGTGACCAGGACTTCGTACTGCCATTGCTGTACCGCCGCCACCGTGTCCACCTGTGTTTGTGGAATTTGCATTGTTATTGATGATTGTTGCTTTCGCTTGTGCGGCCGCTTGTTGCTGTGCTACTGTCGTTGCTTGTTGTAATGCAAGTTGTCTTTCCGCCGCTTCTCGTTGTGCGGCAGTGTTAGAAATTGCTTCTGCATTTGCTCTTGCTGTTACTGGTCCACTTACATTGGAACCTGTTACAGTTGGAGGAAGTGCGGTAGCAACCAACGAACCACCAGCAGTTGCAGTGCCGGCGGCACTTGCCCTTCCAGCAATTTGATTTGCATCGAGAGCGGGACTGGATGCATCCGACATAGCAGTTACTTGTTCTGGGGGAACACCATTGCTGGTCATATTTCCAGTAGGGGTTCCAGTGCCGACTGGGGGAACATCACCTGCTTCTCCTGCACCTGCTACACTGCCAGGATTAACTGCTTCAGCGGCAGCAATGTCTTCAGCAAGTTTATATACATCCCATCCATAATCTTTACCGTTGTATGTGTAACCAGTACTGTCGTCAAACTCTGCACCCGCACCCATTACTTTCGCGGCCGCAACGTGATACTTCACAAGGTTTTCTGCCATTTTCATGACATCATCTGGACTACCCTTTGCGGCAACTTGTGCAGTTCCCCACATATTGTAGTTCATTTCCTCGTCACCGTTTTGTTTTGCTACTTGTGCATTGTGGTACATTTGTAAGTAGTATGCGGCCTTCGCGGCATCTTCATTACCACCTGCTTCTTCAATTAGTTGTGGCCAAATTTTATTCTTGTCCTTGATTGAAGCAAGTCTTTCATTTTGTTCTTTCAACATTGCTCCACCAACTTCATGGAACGGACTTACATATTCCCAGAAGGTTGGGTCGCCAAGTGCTTTGACACCATCGATTTGATTTTCAACGGACATGAACTCACCAGCGATTCTTGAGTTTCTACCAATAAAGGAATCTTCGGGGAAGAATGAACCGATGTCTGTCAACAGTGTTGCGGGGTTAAATACGTCCAATGCACCGAGTGTTCCGCCAAGTGCGGCCTCGGCAACTGCTTCCCCCTCCGACGCTCCTGATTGTTTTGCTCTAGCATATGCGTTGAAACCTTCGGAACCGGCACCAATAGCAACACCAAGGGGTAGAAGTGCTTTTCCAAGAAGTTTACCACCAACCCTAGCAACTCCCCCGACACCACGGGCGGTCCCACCTGCTACAGAAGCGGCAGTCGCGGCGCCAGGCACTTTCCCTACCACTTTACCTGCGGACTTGACCATATCAACGCCTTTAGACGCAACGTCTTTGACTGTATCCGCAACCTTTCCGGCTTTGTCCTTAGCGATGTTTTTCGCAGAATCAATAACCGCCGCAGTTCGACCAGCACCCGGCGCTTTAGAGGCAGCGTCTTTTGCGACACTAACTAAATTACCAGCAACATCTTTTGTCTTCGCAAGTGCTTTACCGACTGTATCTGTTACTTTACCACCCCGAAGGTCTGTCACATCATCCGCCATTCGAGGTCCAACAAACGACCTTGCTTTCGCCGCATTTGCAAGTTCATTTGCATCCTGAGCGATTGCAACTGCGGCGCCAGTGTTCAAACCAAGAACCAAAGCGTCCCCTAGTGGCATTCTATCGTGTACTACTTCTCCAGTTTCAGGGTCGACTTTTCCTGCACCCTCGATGCCCATTTTCAGTGCAAGGAAACTTAACGCACCACCAATAAGGGCCGATTTTCCTCTTCCCTTTACCTTTGGTGCATCAACATCTCTTACCTTTGGTGCATCAACGTCAGCAACTTTCGGTCCTTTTGGTTTCGGTGGTTTAGCGTCAGGTGCGTCAGCGCCTTTCGGTCCCTTTGGTTTCGGTGTTTTTCCTTTCTTCGGTGCTTTCGGGGCCCTTCTAGTTTTAGGAACTCTGCGACCAGGAAGCAGTGGAATTGGAATACCTCCGTCACCATCATCACCACCACCACCGCCACCCATGTTCTTGAGTAGTTCGATGATTATGTCTAGTCTACCGAATAGACCATCTTGGAAGAAACCAAATCTTCTTTCTGATTCTCGTTTTTCCTCAATTTTGTCTAATGCTGTTACTTCAGAACCGGCACCACCACCGCCGCCCATAGTTGTGATTGATTTTACAGTAGTGGCAAGTTCAGTTGTGGGGAGTGCTTTGTTTTTTCTCTTAGTGTTTCCGTCACTTAATACAGTAAAGTCTGCATCAATGATATCGTCGTCTCTATCAACGACTCCTGCACCTCTTGGTGCCATGGATGCAAGTTCACTTACCAGTGCTTTAGGTAACTGATGTACCAGTTGAGACAGACGCTCGGTCATCTTACCAAGAGTCATGATGTTTTTATTGATTGCAGGAAGAACTTTCTTCTGCAATTCAAACTGTGCTTTCATGAAACCTTCTGCACTATCGTCTACCTGACCAGTAGAAAACGCTCCACCGCTGCCAGCAGAAGACCCTCCACCACCACTCATACCCATATCACGAAGACCTCGACCAACACCAAGA
>MDTC01229587.1_pt1 | contig 16511 bp, 20 predicted proteins | sample 811181 | NCBI WGS metagenome assembly MDTC01 (sample SAMN05326644, study PRJNA326480) | marine metagenome | isolation source: seawater | place: Pacific Ocean: North | collected 2011
ATGCAATGCCTTATATTTTAGGTTATGATGTGTGGGGAATGCTGGCATTTCCACTTGAAAGTGATTTTTCAAGACAACTTTACCAGTTATTCAACTAATACCTTAATTTTTTTGACAAAATTTTAGTTTAAAATATAAACAAATTATGAGCGGTATAATTAAAATTTCTCCTTCGATTTTATCTGCTGATTTCAGCAAATTGGGCAGTGAAGTTATTTCTTTAGAAAAAGCAGGTGCTGATTACATTCATATTGATGTTATGGATGGTCATTTCGTTCCAAATCTTACTATAGGGCCAGAAGTAGTAAAAAAACTTAGACCTCTTACAAAAAAAACATTTGATGTTCATTTAATGATTTCTCCTGTTGACAATTTTATAAAAGATTTTGCAGATGCGGGTGCAGATATCATCACTTTTCACCCTGAGGCTACCTCAGATGTTTCTAGAACAATAAAATTGATAAAAGATCAAAGTAAAAAAGTTGGTGTTTCTTTAAAACCTAAATCGAAAATTGATTTAATTAAAGATCATTTAGATCAAATTGACTTAGTTTTAATTATGAGTGTGGAACCTGGCTTTGGAGGACAAAAATTTATGCCAGAAGTTTTAGAAAAAACAAAAGCTGTGAGAAACCTTATTGATGAAAAAAATTTAAACGTAGATGTTGAAATTGATGGTGGAATTAATTTTGAAAATTGTTCTAAAGCAAAAAATGCGGGTGCAAATATACTTGTATCCGGGTCTACCGTATTTAAAGAAAATAAAGGCGACCTAAAAAAGAATATAGAAATTCTCAGAAACAATTGATAGATGTTTGGCCTGAAAAGTGTCTATTTCTATTTGATTGCTTGTCAAATAACTTTAATTAAATTTATTAAAAAAATATATTTTTCATCTAAGAACTACAATAGATCTTTGGAGTCTAAAACACCGCAACAAGTTTACTATAGTCCAAATCCATTTTTGTTATCTATCATTACGTCTTACAATAACCAATCATTTAAAATTAGTGAAATTGACCCTAACGTTTTTTGGCTAGAAGATAAAAAAAAAGATACTGAGCAGATGCATAATTTTTTTTGGCTTAATCTTATAGATAGAAAGGCTGATCATAAAAAATTAAAAAAAATTATTTATATTTGGATGCTTAAAAATTCAAAATATAAGAAGGGTATTTGGGAGACTTCTACTCTGAGTGCAAGAGTTATAAGTTGGATTTTAAACGTTGATATTATTTTAAATAACAGCACCTTTGATTTTAAAAACAATTTTTTAAATTGTTTAATCAGTCAAACCAACCATTTAAAAAAAAATATTAAATTCGAGAAAGACATATCAAAAAAAATTGAAATTTTAACTGCTATCATTTTAACTGGGCTTGTTTTTAAAGAATATGAGGAAAATTTTGTTATTGCCATTAAAGAATTGGAAACAGTTGTAAAAAAAAATTTTGATAATGACGGTTTTCCTTTATCTCGAAATCCTGATGATTTGGTTTTTTTTTCAAAATATTTTTTATTTTGTAAGGAGGCAATAAAAGATAGTCAAAAATATGTTCCAGAATTTTTAGAAGATATCATTGAAAAAAATCTTAACTGTATTCATTATATTAAAACACCAGATGATCGATTACCTTTATTTAATGGAGCTACCTCTTTAAACTTAAGTCAAATTAAAAAATATTTAGATGACTACAAACCAAATATTAAAAATAAAAACCTAGGAGGTTTATTTAAGATAAAATACAAAAATCATTTTTTACTTATAGATGTCGGTAGTCCTCCCCTAAAAAAATTTTCAAAATCTTATCAATCAGGACCGTTATCGTTTGAATATTTTCTTGATGGGGTAAAAGTAATCACTAATTCTGGATTTGGAAATAATATTTCAAAGAAAGCAGAATTGATTAGTAGACTCACAGCGTGTCAATCAACTTTAACAATAAATGATACCTCAATAACTAGATTTGAGAAAAACGAATTGATCTGCAAAGTTTTTGGAAACTCAATTCAAAATAGTTTTAAATCTTTTGATTTTTCTTCAATAAATGAAAATGGCCTTGTGGGATGTTTTGCATCAAATAACGGCTATGAGAAAAAATTTGGATGTACTCATAAAAGAGAAATATACCTAGATAGAGAAAATAATTATCTTAAAGGTATAGATCATATCTTTAAAGCTAAGGATGGATACCCAATTAGATATGCTTTTAGATTTTACATTAATCCTGAACTGAGTGTAGTCAAAACTATGAGTGGAAATAGTGCTTTAATTCAAATTTCTAAAAATAAATCACTAATCTTTACTATTAATGATGAAAATTTAGAAATAGAAAAAAGTATATTTTTAGGTGAAAGAAAAATAATAGATAGTGCTTGTATAACGATTAGTGGTAATTTAGTGAATAAAAATAAAATCTTTAACTGGGAAATTAGAAAAAATATTTAAACATGAATTTAAAAGTTAGGAACGCTTTAATATCTGTATCTAATAAAGAAAATTTAGTTTCACTACTTAAAACCCTGAAAAAATTCAATATAAACATTATTAGCTCTGGAGGAACTTATTCTTCTATTAAAAAGCTAGGGTATCGATGTACAGAATTATCTAAATACACAGGTTTTAGAGAAATGTTAGATGGAAGAGTTAAAACTCTTCATCCTAAAATACACGCGGGCATTCTTCATGATAGACAAAATAAAAAGCATAAAAGTGAGATGTTTAAACAAAATTTCCCCGCAATTGATCTAATTGTGGTTAATTTTTATCCTTTCCAAAAAATAGTGACTACTACAGAAAACCCAAAAAAAATAATTGAAAATATAGACATTGGAGGTCCCACATTAGTTAGGGCTGCCGCAAAAAATTTCAAAAACGTAACCATTGTAACTAATAAAAATGATTATGGGTCCTTAATTAAAGAATTAGAAACTTTTAAAGGAAAAACATCTTTAAAATTTAGAGAGCTAATGTCTTCAAAGGCATTTGGGTTGACTGCTTATTATGACTCTATGATTGCAAATTGGTTTAATAAAAAACTTAAAATTGAATTTCCAGAAAGAAAAACTATTTTTGGAAGAAAGTTACAAAAATTAAGATACGGAGAAAATCCTCATCAACAAAGCTCTATATATGTAAGTGATTATGATGATAAAAGATTAGGATTTAATCAGATTCACGGAAAAGAACTTAGTTATAATAATTACAATGATATGTTTGCATCATTAGAAATTTTAAACTCATTACAAAAAAATTCTGGAACAGTAATCATTAAACACGCGAATCCATGTGGTGTCTCAGAAAATAAAGTTCCATTAATTTCTTTTAAAAATGCCTATGCTTCTGACCCCGTAAGTGCTTTTGGAGGAGTTGTTGCTTGCAACTATAAAATCAGCAAAAAAATTGCCAATGAAATCAGTAAAAATTTTTTAGAAGTTATTTTAGCTAATGGTTTTGATAGAGAATCTTTAAAAATATTAAAAAGAAAAAAAAATTTACGAGTAATTGATATTTCTAATTTCAAACTTAAGAGCATTACTTCGGTTAAATCATTTGATGGATCTTTTTTGTTACAAAATAAGGATACTATTATTATAGACAAAAAAAAATTAAAGTGTGTAACCAAATTAAAACCAAGCAAAAAAGAATTAAATGAAATTCAATTTGCTTTTAATGTATGTAAACATGTTAAATCAAATGCGATTGTACTTTGTAATAACTTTTCAACTATAGGAATTGGTGCTGGTCAACCAAGTAGATTGGATAGTTGTAAAATTGCGGTGCAAAAGGCAAGGCAGTTTCAATCCTCAAAAATTAAAAATTCTATAGCTGCCTCAGATGCTTTTTTCCCTTTTGCAGATGGCATAAACGTTCTTATCAAAGCTGGCATTAAGACTATAATTCAGCCGGGTGGTTCTATTAGAGATCAAGAAGTGATAAACGCTGCTAATAAGGCAGAAATTAAAATGTTCTTTACTGGTATCAGGCATTTTAATCACTAATTAATTTTATCTATTTTCGCTGCTAGAATAAAATCACTTTCCGCAAGACCTTTAATTGCGTGAGTAAAAATTTTTACTTTACAATAGCCCCATCCAAAAAAAATATCTGGGTGATGATTTTCTTCCTCAGCTATATTGCCAACTTTAATTACAAAGTTTTGACTTTCTTTAAAATTCTTAAATTTAAAATCTTTTATTAGATAAAAACTCTTATCATTGTTGCTCTTTACATCCCAATCATCAACTTTTTTTAAATATCGATGTATTTCACTGGTATCAAATGGTGGTATATTTCCATCACAGGCTACACATTTTTTTTTTGACAAATCATCCATAATTTGGAGCGGGCAAAGGGGTTCGAACCCTCGACCTTCTCGTTGGCAACGAGACGCTCTACCACTGAGCTATGCCCGCAATTAGATAAGTATAGTATACACTCTCCTTAATGGTCAACCATTATAAAATGCCGCTATCGAGAAGATCATTTTTTTTATATAATAGATTTATGAAAAAATTTCCTGAGATCATTCCTGTTTTTCCATTAAGTGGGGTAATATATTTTCCTAACACAAATTTACCATTAAACATTTTTGAACAAAGGTACTTAAATTTAGTAAATGATGCTTATAATAAAGATAAATTGATGGGCATGATACAATCTAAAAAAGAAAATGATGCTGTTTACGATATTGGCTGCTTGGGAAAAATAAGTGATTACCAAAAAAGTAAGGATGGAAGAATTATGATAAATTTAACAGGTATCTCAAGATTTAAAATTTTAAAAGAGATACCAAATAATAAACTATATCGAGAATTTAGAGTTGATTACAAAGAATTTATTAATGATGCTACTAATTTAGATAATATAATAGATGCCAAAGACTTAATGAAAAAGTCAAAAATTTTTTTTGAAAAGAACGGTCTCCTTCTTAACTGGAGAGAATTCGAAAAATTGAGTCATTCGCAAAGAATAAATACACTCGCAATGATCGCGCCGATCACAAATGAAGAAAAGCAAAAACTTCTTGAAACAATTTCTTTAGAAAATAAAATAAAAACACTCGAGAGTATTATTAGTTTTTATTTACATGAAACTGGATTAAATAACCAAACTATACAGTAATTTAATTTGCTGACTTATTCATTGAGTCAAAAAAATCAGCATTATTTTTTGTGTTTTTTAATTTAGCAATTAAAAACTCTATGCCATCCATTGTTCCCATAGGACTTATAATTCTTCTAAGGACATTCATTTTAGATAAATCGTCCTTTTCAAATAAAAGTTCTTCTCTTCTCGTTCCTGATCTTGTGATGTCTAATGCGGGATAAATTCTCTTATCAGCAACTTTTCTATCAAGGATTAATTCTGAGTTACCTGTTCCTTTAAATTCTTCGAATATAACTTCGTCCATCCTGCTACCTGTATCAATTAAGGCTGTTGAAATTATAGTTAGAGATCCGCCTTCTTCCACATTACGTGCGGCGCCAAAAAATCTTTTTGGTCTTTGGAGAGCATTGGCATCAACACCTCCAGTTAAAACTTTTCCAGAGCTTGGTATTACAGCGTTATAAGCTCTTCCAAGTCTCGTTATTGAGTCTAATAATATTACGACATCTTTTTTATGTTCTACTAAACGTTTAGCTTTTTCTATGACCATCTCTGCAACAGCAACGTGCCTTGAGGCTGGTTCGTCAAATGTTGAGGCAACAACCTCGCCTTTTACGGATCGTTGCATGTCTGTTACTTCCTCTGGTCTCTCGTCAATTAATAAAACCATTAAATAACATTCTGGATGATTAGCGGTTATTGATTGGGCTATATTTTGAAGAATAATTGTTTTTCCAGCTCTTGGAGGAGAAACAATAAGTGATCTTTGACCTTTTCCTATCGGACTTACAAGATCAATTAATCTAGCTGTGTTGTCTGGTTTTTTTTCAATTTTAGTTGTTTCGACTTCTAATTTAATTCTATCATTTGGATAAAGGGGTGTTAGATTGTCAAATGCAATTTTATTTTTTCCTTTTTCAGGTTCATCAAAATTAATCTTGTTTACTTTTAAAAGTGCAAAATATCTTTCTGCATCTTTAGGTCCTCTTATTTCTCCTTCAACAGAGTCTCCCGTTCTTAGGCCAAACCTTCTTATTTGGCTTGGGCTCACATAGATATCATCTGGTCCCGGTAAATAGTTGGACTCAATAGCTCTTAAGAAACCAAAACCATCTTGTAGCACTTCTAGGACACCAGTGGCAGTAATTTGCTCATTTTTTTCAGCTAATTTTTTTAGAATAGCAAAAAGTATTTCTTGCTTTCTTAAAGTGCTGGGGTTTTCAATACCAAGCTTTTCTGCTTCATTAATAAGCTCTGCAGGGTTTTTTTTCTTTAATTCTTGTAAGTTCATTTGATTGATTTGATTAGAAGGAAAGTATTAAAAATATATGACTTTTTTTAAAAAATTCAAGCCCTATAATGAAGGCTTAAAAATCACAACAAAAACAACAACAATTAGTAATATTGTAGGCACTTCATTTATAATTCTGTAAAATTTAGGTGATTTACTGTTATTGTCTATTGCAAAATCGTTGAGATATTTGCCTAGTAGGAAATGATAATATGTTAATATTAATACTGAAAAAGTCTTTATTTGCATCCATAGCTCTATAAAGACTGAAAACCCGAGACTATGAATTAACAAAATTCCAAATAACCAAGATAATAACATTGCTGGCATCATTATGTAATTATAGAGTTTTCTTTCCATTGTTTTAAAAACATTTTTTTGAGACTCATGTGAAGCTTCTGAATGATAAACAAATATTCTTGGCAAATATAACAAGCCAGCCATCCAAGATATTACAGCAATCAGGTGCAAAGATTTAAATAAAAGATATAAATTCATTTTAAATATATTTTTTTATTAAATTTTCAAATAAATCAATGTGATCTGGGTTGTCATTTAGACACGGTATTAAATCAAAATTTTTTCCACCATTGCCCATAAAACTTTCTCTACCTTGAATATCGATTTCCTCTAAAGTCTCAACACAATCAGATGCAAAACCAGGACAAATAACTAATAAATTTTTAATACCTTTTCCAGGAAGATCTTCTAAAGTTTTATCTGTGTAAGGCGTTAACCATTCCTGAGGTCCAAATCTTGATTGAAAGGATATTTGTATATCTATAGATGAATACTTTTCTTTCATAAGTCTAGTTGTTTTTTGACAATAACAATAATATGGATCGCCTTTATCAAAATATTTCTTTGGTATTCCATGGTAAGAGGAAAGAATTAAATCTGGTTTCCAGCTAATAGATTGTACTTTTTTCTCTATACTTTTTATTAGTGCATTAATATACATTGGCTCAGACTCGTAATGCGGGATCACTTGCAAACTAGGTTGCCATCTCATTTTCATTAACGATCGATACACCTCATCGCACACTGTTGCTGTGGTCGCGGCTGCGTACTGAGGGTATAACGGTAAAATAATTATATTCTCACAACCTAAGTCTTTTAATAAATTAAGTTTTGATCTAATACTAGGATTTCCGTATCTCATTGCAAAATCCACAATTACTTCTTCACTGCTTACTTTGCTTTTAAGTTTTTGAGCTTGGTTTCTAGTAAAATATAGCAGTGGGGACTCATTGCTTTCTTTTCTCCAAATTTTCTTATATGCGTGCGCAGTTTTTGAAGGTCTAAAAGTTAGTATAAATAGATTCAGGATAATTTGCCAAAGTATTGGATTAACCTCTATGACTCTTCTATCCGATAAAAATTCTTTTAGATATTTTCTGATATCCCACCAACTTGTTGAGTCTGGTGTACCCAAATTAATTAACAAAATTCCTGTTTTGCCAAATTTTACTTCTGGGTGATTATTTTTCATTATTAATATTCCCTATAAAATTTAATCAATTTTTCAACTTTATCTGGGTCAGTTGTAGGAAGCAAACCGTGACCCAAATTAAATACATAAGGTAAATCTTTAAAAGTGTCGAAATATTTTTTTGCATTACTTATTATTTCTTTCTCAGATTTTAATAGTATCTTGGGATCTAAACCTCCTTGGATAACTACATTTTTTAAGTTTATTTTTGCCCAGCTTGGATCAATGTCATAATCTATGTTAAGTCCATCTGGTTTCACTGTATCGTTAAATTTTATGTAATTTTCTCCAATTCCTTTCGGAAAGCATATTACTGGAATTTTTTTTATTTTACAAAAATCAACAAGTTTAAGATTAGGCTTAACGCAGAAGTTAGTGAAATCTTCCGGTTTAATCAAGCCAGCCCAAGAATCGAATATTTGAACTACGTCCGCACCAGCGTTTATTTGATTTTCAATATGTATACAAAGATAGTCATTTAATTTATCTAATATTTCATTTATCTCATTTTTTTTTAATTTAAGCTTGTCATAATCAAGTTTGTTTTTATTTATTTTTAAATCCATCATATAAATTAACAAAGTCCATGGAGCGCCAATAAAAGCTATTAAAGATTTTCCTTTATCTAATTTATCTCGTGTTTTGCGAATTGCATCATAAACAGGTTGTAATTTTTGGGTAAATAAATCTTTATGGTAATTAGTAAATTTCTTAAAATTAAACTCATCTAATTTTGGTCCTACATCTTTTATAAAATTTACTTTTTGGCCCAAAGCGTGAGGAACTATTAATATATCTGAAAAAATTATAGCTGAATCTAGATTAAATCTCTTAATAGGTTGTAATGTAATTTCAGAACTTAACTCGCTGTTTAAACAAAGATCTATAAAATTTTGATTTTCTAGTCTAATTTTTCTAAATTCTGGTAAATATCTTCCTGCTTGTCTCATAAACCAGATCGATTTACAAATTTTTTTATTTATTAGGATATTTTTAAGATCACTCATTAAATAATATAAGTTTAAAAGTGTAGTTAATGTTATAGGCCCTGTTAGTTAGTTATATAACCAATTTTACAACTTTTATACACGACGGATTTAATAAGTTTTCTTGGTTTTGCTTGATTTTAAGTTTTTATTGATTTTATAAACACCAAAAAAACATTATTATCAACAATCAATAACTTGTTTAAATAGTGTTAATTAATGTTTATTACTTTTTCTAAATTTACAGAAGAGTGTAAAACATTAGATCGTTAATACTTTATTAACAAAGATATGAACGAAAAATACAATGTATATCTTGTGTCTGACTCCACCGGTGAAACTCTGGATAGAATTTTTCTGTCTCTAAAGTCTCAATTTGCAAATTTTGATTATGAAAAAAAAGAATTCGCTTTTATAAGAACTGAGCAGCAAATAAATAAAATTATTAAAGAATGCAATCAAATTCAAAATTCAATTATTTTATATACGATTGTGGAAACTAAATTAGCCAAATATCTTTCCAATCAAAGTGAAAAGTACTCAGTCCCGTGTTTTGGTGTTTTAGGAAATTTGATATTAAGTTTTTCAAAACTTCTCAATCAAAAAGCTATTCACAAACCCAGCGCACAACATGTATTAGATGACGATTATTATAAAAGAATTGAAGCTATTCAATTTACGATGTCCCATGACGATGGGAAAAAGGTAGACGATATCAATAATGCCGATGTAGTTTTACTAGGTGTAAGCAGAACAAGTAAAACTCCAACTTCAATATATTTAGCTAATAGAGGTTATAAAACTGTTAATATACCGTTGGTGCTAGATCAAAAAATTCCTGATGATTTAAAAACAAATAAAACTTCTTGCATTGTTGGCCTTGTAGCCGATCCCGAGAGGTTATCTGACATTAGACGAAATAGAGTAGCTATAATGAATGATCAGAATCTACGAGAATATACAGATTTAGAAGTTATTAAAAAGGAAGTCGAAGACTCAAAGAATTTATTCAAAAAGAATAACTGGCCAATTATTGACGTTACAAGAAGGTCTGTTGAAGAAACCGCTGCATCAATTTTAAAAATTATTGAGATAAAAAAGAATAAATGAAAATAATTTTAGCATCTCAAAGTGGGGTAAGAAAACAAATTTTAGATAAGTATAAAATAGATAATGAAGTAGTGCCATCAAATATAGATGAAACTGAAATAAAAGAATCTCTTTTAGCTGAAGGAGCAAACCCTTTATATATCTCAAAAAATCTTGCTGAAATAAAATCTATAAATGTGAGTATTAAAAATCCTGAACGTTTAGTTTTAGGTGCTGATAGCGTTATCTCTCTGAATGAGAAATTAATTAATAAGCCAAATTCTAGAAAAGAAGCTTTTAATATTTTAAAAAAGCTCAATAATTCAAAACATAATTTAATTAGCTCGGTATGTATTTCAAAGAATGGAGCTATGATATGGAATTATACCGACTCCTCAGAACTTAAGATGAAGAATTTAACGGACGATGAATTGGCCGCATATTTAGCCAAAATAGATACTGAAACTTTGTTGGCTTATGGCGTTTATCAAATCGAAGCAGATGGACTTGAACTTTTTGAATATGTTAAAGGTGACAAAGACTCAATTATGGGATTACCTGTTAAAGAGATAATTAATTACATAAAACAACTAAAACAATGAAATTTTCTTTTGGAATAATCGGTAGCCCTATCAAACATTCTTTATCACCAACTTTACATAAATATTGGTTTAAGAAGTACGATATAGATGCTGATTATTCAATTATAGAGGCAACGGATAAAGAGTTACCAGTAATTACAAAAAAAATTAAAGATGGTATCTATAAAGGAATAAATGTAACCCTTCCCTTCAAACAGAAGATTATAAATCACTTAGATAAAATCGTTAATGATGCAGAACTAACTGGATCTGTTAATACAGTGCTTATAGATAATGAGCAGACAGTTATAGGAGAAAATACTGATGTGTTCGGTCTTCAAGCTGCTTACCTTAAAGAAATTGATAATAGCCAAAATAAAAAAGCATTGATAATTGGAGCTGGTGGTGTTTCACCTTCAATTATTTTATCTATTCAGAAATCAGGAATAAGAAATATTTCAGTAACGAATAGAACAAACGAAAAATGCATTTTCTTAAAAAAAAAATTTAATTTTTTGAATATTCTTCCATGGGAAAAATTAGAGTCCGAAATTAAAAACTTTGATATTATTATTAATGCTACCAGCTTGGGCCTTAAAAATGGTGAGGACTTTAATTTCAATTTTTTAAACACTAAAAATGAAGTTATATATATTGATACAATATATAATCCTTTAGAAACAAAAACTTTTAAGTATTTGAAAAAAGAGGGAAAAAAAGTTTTCAATGGTCTAGATATGTTTATTTACCAAGGACAAAAATCTTTTTACTTGTGGAATAAAATTAATCCCGAAATTGATGATGGATTAATAGAATTATTAAATTCAAAACTTAAATGATAAAAATAGGCATAACAGGATCTCTTGCATCAGGCAAAACTACGGCAAGTAAAATTTTATCTCATAAGCGTGGACCTCTTTTTAGTGCAGACAATATTGTTAACAACCTATATCAAAACAAAAATTTTAAATTCTTATTAAGTAAAAAATTAAAGATCAAAAATAACAATCGGATTAAAAAATCTTTAAAAAATAAAATTTTAGAAAATAAAGAAAATATAAAAAAATTAGAAAAAATTATTCATCCTTTAGTGAGAGATAAGATGAAAAGGTTTACCAAACAATATAAAGATAAAAAACTTCTTTTCTATGAAATACCGCTTCTAATTGAAAGCAAATTAATGAAATATTTCAATGTTATCATTTTTATAAAAACAAACAAAAAACTAAGACAAAAAAGATTTGTCTCAAAAAAAGGGGACAAGAAGCTATTTAATTTGCTTAATAGTAAACAGATGAAAGATAAAAAGAAAATTAATTTATGTGATTATGTTGTTGTTAATGAAAACAATTTAAATATTTTAAAAAAAAAGTTATTCGCTATAATTAAATTTTATGAATGAAGTATTTTTAGATACAGAGACAACTGGTCTTTCTTTTGGAGATGGACATAAAATAGTTGAGATAGCTTGTATTGAAACAAAAGATTTAATTGCTACTGGTAAAGTCTTTCACAAATTGATTAATCCCAAAAGAAGCATGCCCGAGGCTGCATTTAGAGTGCACGGTTTTTCAGAAGATTTTTTGAGTGATAAAGAAACATTCGACCAAGTAGCTGACGAATTATTAGAATTTATTAAAGATAAAAAAATTATTATTCATAATGCATCTTTCGATATTGGATTTCTAGACGGTGAATTAGAATTTGTGAAAAAAGAAAAGATTAATCAAAAATTAGTAATAGACTCTTTAGAAGTAGCAAGAAATAAGTTTCCAGGTATTTCAAATTCCTTAGATGCTCTTTGTAAGAGATTTAATATAGATTTATCTCGAAGAACTAAGCACAATGCATTACTTGACTGTGAGTTGTTAAGAGAGGTTTATATAAATTTATTGGATGCAAAAGAACCTAAATTTAATCTTTCCAATGATACCTCTGTGCATAATATCGATACAGCAAAGGAATATAGTAAAACAATTATTAAAATATCTGAAAATGAAATAAAAAAACATAAAGAATTTCTTAAGTCTGAATTAAAAAAAAATTTTTATTGAACTTTTCTCATTTTATACAATTTTTTAAAATCCACAATCTCATTTATTTTTACATCTTTGTATCCAGATTTTTCAAATAAAAAAATAAATATACTTCTTAACTCAGAATAAATTTGAGATGGAACATCGACTAAAATGATATTCTCCATTTTTTCTTTCGACAAATTATCATTTTCTAACTCTATTACTGTTGCAAAAATAATTTTTGTGTCAATTTTTTCAAAATCATCTTTAATTGGCATAAGACTTAAACTTATTAATACCTCAATAATATTTTTCTTAACTTGAGAACTTTTAATATCAATATTAATTTTATAATTAGCTATATCTTTTGAAAGTAGAAAAAATGTTTTTGGATTAGGTATATTAAAACTTAACTCTTTAATATATTTTCCTATGATTTTATAATTCATCTTTTTTATTATCTATTATTTCACCATCAATAGTTTCTTTGTGATTTTTAATATCTGTATGAGAATTTTTCTTTAAAGCTAAACTAAAAAAAATTTTTCTTGTGAATGGAACAAGTAACAAAAATCCAATAAAATCTGTTAAGAAACCAGGAATGATTAGCAACAAAGCAGCTATAGCTATGGATGCACCAGATAGTATTTCATATACAGGCATTTTATTTTGATATAAATTGAGCATACCTGACTTAAGAGTTCGTAAACCTTGAAGTTTCGCAAAATATACACCTATTATTGCTGTCAAAAAAATTAAGGTTAAAGTGTAAAGAGCGCCAATCTTTCCACCTATTTTTATCATTAAAAATATCTCTAAAGCCGGAAGACCTATAAATATAAGAAAAAATGAGTTCATTTGTCTAATACAAAAATATATGATTAATGTATATTTATCAAATTATGAGTAACAGTTTTGGCTACATAGACATAATTTTACTAGGCATGATCGCAGGATTCATCATTTTGCGATTGAGAAGTATACTTGGAAGAAAAACTGGTCATGAAACAAAAGTTTACCCAGGTTTCGCCGAAAAAGAATTCAACATACCGAATAATGAAGTTAAACCAGTTAATAAAAATCTAGAAATTTTAGAAGGTAAAGATAAAAAAGAATTCCTAAGAGGCGCAGAAATTGCCTATGAAAGTATCCTAACCTCTTTTGCAAGCGGTGATTTAATTAAATTAAGAAATTTATTATCACCTAATATGTTTTCTAATTTTTCTGATGCTATCAAGTCTAGAAATAAAGAAGGTGTAAAATCTGAATTCACATTCATTGGTGTTAAAGAGTCATCTGTAGAGAAATATGAGAAAATTCGAGATAATTTATTTGCTACCGTTAAATTTGTTGCAGAGGTTATTTCCGTAAAGAGAGATAAAGAAAATAAAATAATAGAAGGAAATCCTGATAAAATTAAATTTGTTACTGATAGCTGGAAATTTACAAGAAATATAAAACAAAAAGATCTCAATTGGAATTTGTCTGAAATTATCAGTAAGTGATAAAAAAAAAGGAACCCAACCAAGAAGACAGAAAAGTTTGGGAAGATTACATTAAGAATCCTTCTGATATTTACGATAAAGATAAAAACACCTTTAATAGCATCTCAAGAAAAGAACGTTATAAATTTGATTTACATGGTTTTACTTTGGATGAAGCAAACAAGAAAGTGAAAGAAATTATAGAATATTGTGTTAAAAATAAATTTAGAGAGTTATTGCTCATAACCGGAAAAGGGATACATTCAACAAGCGATGAAGATGCTTATATTTCTAAAGACTTAGGAAAATTAAAATACTCTATACCTGAATTTATTAAAATAAATGAAGATCTGAATAAATTTATTATTTCAATTAATGATGCGGAAAAGAAAGATGGGGGTGAAGGAGCAATAATAATTAAGTTAAAAAATTTATAATATGAATTTAGATAAATCAGTATCTTTTACCAAATTCCCCAAGTTATCTTGTACATATTTGTGATCTACAGTAATAGTTTCTCCAGCTCTATCTGTAGCGTTAAAACTTATATCATCTAAAACTTTTTCAATAATGGTATGTAACCTTCTTGCGCCGATATTTTCTACGGAAGAATTTACTTCAGCTGAAATTTTTGCAAGCATGTCTATCCCATCATCTGTGAATTTAAGATTCACATTCTCAGTATTAAGCAACTCTTTGTATTGTTTAATTAAACTGTTGTCTGGTTCTTTAAGTATTCTTTTAAAGTCATCCTCTTTAAGCGCGTCCAGTTCAACTCTTATTGGCAATCTACCTTGCAATTCAGGTAATAAATCTGATGGTTTAGCTAGTTGAAACGCACCAGACGCAATGAATAAAATATGATCTGTTTTAATTGGACCGTGTTTAGTGCTGACAGTAGTTCCTTCAATAAGAGGCAGTAAGTCTCTTTGGACTCCTTCTCTTGAAACATCTCCACCAACTCTATCACTTCTTGCAGAAACTTTATCAATTTCGTCTAAAAACACTATTCCGTTCTCTTCGGTAGCTTTTTTTGCCTCTTTAATAATTTTATCCTCTTCAATCATTTTATCTGACTCTTGAGCTACTAAAATGTCATGTGATTCTTTGACAGTCATTTTTTTCTTTTTACCTTTTTTATTCCCCATTGATTTTCCAAAAATATCTCCAAGATTAACCATGCCAACATTCCCACCTGGCATTCCTGGAATTTCAAAGTTTTGAAAACCGGCAGCAGCACCTTGCACCTCTATCTCAATTTCATTGTCATCTAAATCACCAGTTCTTAATCTCTTTCTAAAGCTTTCTCTCGTTGCAACACTAGCTTTATTTCCCACGAGTGCGTCTAATACTTTTTCTTCTGCTTTCAATTCTGCTTTTGCTTTTACCTCTTTTCTTTTTTTCTCTCTTTCCATTGCTATAGCAATTTCAATTAAATCTCTTATAATTTGTTCAACATCTCTACCTACATATCCTACTTCGGTAAATCTTGTAGCTTCAACCTTTATAAAAGGAGCCTCAGCCAATTTTGATAATCTTCTTGAGATCTCTGTTTTACCAACGCCTGTTGGCCCAATCATTAAGATATTTTTTGGAAGAACTTCATCTCTCATTTCATCAGATAAAGCTTGTCTTCTCCATCTATTTCTCAAAGCTACTGCAACCGCCTTTTTTGCATCCTTTTGACCAATTACGTATCTATCAAGTTCGGAAACAATTTCTCTAGGTGATAAAGCACTTACTTTAGAATTGTCTTTAGTTTTATTTTTTATAACATTTAAGTTTGTTACTTTACTTGATTTTACCATTTTAAACTTTCTCTACAGTAATGTTATTATTTGTAAAAACACAAATATCAGATGCCACTTTAATAGATTTTCTTGCAATATCTTCCGCACCCATATCAGTTTCTGCTAATACTTTTGCGGCAGCTAAGGCGTAGTTTCCGCCGGATCCGATCCCAATTATTCCATCCTCTGGTTCTAGAACATCGCCTGTCCCAGAAATAATAAAACTATGTTTTTTATCAGCCACTGCCATTAATGCTTCCAATCTTCTTAAAAACTTATCACTTCTCCAATCTTTAGCTAGCTCCACTGCAGCTCTTTGTAAATTGCCTGCATGTTTCTCAAGTTTCGCTTCAAGCCTCTCAAATAAAGTAAGAGCATCAGCTGTCGATCCAGCAAAACCTGCTATTACTCCCCTGCTTTCAATTTTTCTTACTTTCTTGGCTTTGCTTTTTAAAACAGTATTACCCAAGCTTACTTGACCATCTCCTGCTACGACAGTTTCACCATTTTTTCTAAGCAATACAATAGTTGTTCCATGCCACTTTTCAGCTGTATTCATGATGTTATATGTGGAGATTAATTTTCGATCTTCAATAGTAAATCTGATTTATTGATAAAATGACCGATTATATATATATCAAAGATAAATCAGAGTTAATTTATGGCAAGA
>MDTC01120516.1_pt1 | contig 16508 bp, 17 predicted proteins | sample 811181 | NCBI WGS metagenome assembly MDTC01 (sample SAMN05326644, study PRJNA326480) | marine metagenome | isolation source: seawater | place: Pacific Ocean: North | collected 2011
TAAATCAGAAGCAATTACCTTGCAGTTATTATTTATAGATTCAATTAATGGTAGGCCAAAACTTTCATTCAAAGATGGAAAAATTAAAAAATATGAAGAATTATATAAATTATTTAAATCAGATTTGTTAAGAATTCCATGATTTTTAATTATTAAGTTTTTCGGATACTTTAATTTAGAATATATCGAACTTTTATATTGATATTCTGAGATGGTCAAGTGTAATTCAATTAATTTATTAGATTTATCAGCAACATCAATAAATGCATTTATCAACCTTTTATGATTTTTGTGTTTTGATAAATTACTAACATAAAGAAATTTATTTTTTTTATTCTTTTGATTATAATACTTTGAATTAGAGTCGAAAATTGGAAAAATTTTAATTTTATTGGGATTTATTGAAAACGAATTAGAAAGATTCTTTTTCATCAATTTAGTTTGAACAATCCATTTATAACTCTTATTATTTAGAAATTTAATATAAAGCTTCTTCATTAGATTAAAACCTCTATCTATAATATCTAAATTTGTTCTTAGTGGATTAATAAGAAGATCATTATGAAAGTATATAAATACATTTTTATTAAACTTAATAGGAGGAGGGACATTTGACATACATATTATGCTCTTATAATTGTCATTAACTTTTAAATAAAAATTTCTTCTACTTTTTTCTGATGCTTTTATAAATTCAAAGTCAATAAGGTTTAAAAATGGCTTTGTCATTGAAATTCTGGAATCTATAAGGAAATAATATTTGTTAAGTAAGTTTTCTTGCTTTAAGAAATCAATTAATTGAAATAATATGGCCTTTCCACCTTCAGAGTTTAAGTATACTGAATCAATAATTATTTTATTAGCTATCATTGAATTCAATTTTTGAAACTGAAAATGGACTGTAGATAAAACGAACAATTTTATATGGAACTAAAATAAGAATAGAATAAAAGATTCTAGAAAGTAGAAGAATTTTAATAGTCCTCAATGTTTTAAAGGCACTTCTAATTTTATTTTTTTTCCATAGAAATTTTGACTTATTAATAATATTAATATCTAATGCTTTTATAAATTGATCTTCATTTATGTTAAAAAAACTAATTAAGTTCTTAACAGTAATTTCATATTCTTCATAAAACAAATCTAAAAATTTTGATGATAAATTATTTTTATGAATTCTATATCTAACTAGGATTTCATCCACAAATGAAATTTTTGATAAATATGAAATTTTTAAAAAAAAATCTAAATCTTCACAAACTTTAAGTTTAGGATCAAACTTGATGTTGTTTTTTTTAATGAGTATATTAGACACAACACATGAACTCATACATAAATTATAGTCATGTAAAAGATGTTTAAAACAGTCTCCTGTATAAGGCCTTCTATGATCATATAAATTAAAAGATTTTTCTTCATTAAAGTAAACTACATCACTGTAAACTAAACCAACTCCATTTTTAAATTTATTTATTGTATAATGAAGTTTGTCCTTTTCCCATATATCATCAGAATCTATAAAAGCAAGATATTCTCCATTTGATTTACTAAGGGCGATATTTCTTGCTGCCCCTAAACTTAAAAATTCATTAGTTCTGAAATATTTTATTCTTTCATCATTATAAGAAAATATTATTTTTTTTGTATTATCTGTAGACTGATTATCAATTAAAATAATCTCGAAATTTTTATAGCTTTGTATTAGTATGGAGTCAATACAGTCTTTTAAAAAAGACTGACTATTTCTACAGTTAAGAATAACCGATACGAGTTTATTATTCAGCATCTTTTATATATCCAGGTAATAAGTTGTTAAGTGTAGAAACCACCTTATCAACATCCGAATCATCTATATCAGGGTGAATAGGTAATGAAATTATTTCTTTATAGACCCTCTCTGTAACTGGTAAATTTTCATTTCCATTTGTCTTAAAGAATGTTAAAAAATGATTTGGATTATAATGAATCCCTATTTCTATTCCTTTTTTATACATTGCCTCTCGCAAGCTATCTCTATCTTTAAGATTTTTAATCCTTATTACATATATATGTGGCACAACATTGATATAGTCTCTTTCTATTGAAGCTATATTATTATTTGAAGAAAAAAGATTATCATATTTAATCGCAATATTTTTTCTTTTTTTTCCAAAATTATTCATCTTTTTTAATTGCTCTAATCCAATAGCAGCCATTATATTACTCATATGATATCTCCAACCCTGATTTAGGACATCAAAGTTCCAAGATCTAGAATTATTATATCTATTATCACTATCCTTCTCAACTCCAAGTAGTCTTGCATTTTTAGCTCTTTCTATTACATTTTGGTCAGAGGAAACTATGCAGCCACCTTCACCAGAGGTAATATTTTTTATACCATCAAAGCTGAAGCATACTATATCCCCTATTGAACCAATAAGTTGGTTTTCATACTTTGTTCCAAAGGCATGTGCAGCGTCCTCTATTACTCTAATTTTATTTTTATTTGCAAAATCATATAGCTTATGCCAGTTACCAACTCCTCCAGTATAATAGACAGGAATAATTGCTTTTGTATTTTGATTTATTTTAGAAGCAGCATCTTCCAAGTCTATTAAACATGTTTCTTCCTCAATATCACATGCAATAGGTTTTGCTCCAGTTGCAGTTATTGCTTGAAAGGTTGCAACATAAGTCATGGAGGGGACAAGTATTTCATCCCCAGGACCAATATTACAAGCTTCAATTGCTAATTGAATTGCAGCAGTTCCAGAAGAAACACATATCACCTCTCTAGAAAATAACTTTGATAATTCTTTTTCAAAGAGGCCTACTTCTTGGCCCATTCCTAGATACTCTTTATCTAGGACATCAACAACGGCTTGTTTTTCTTCAGCACCAATGACTGATTTTGACAATCTTATCATAATAACCAAGGATATTTTTTTGATGATTTAGATAATTGCTCGAGTAAATCTTTATCTCTTGGAGTGTCCATGCATTGCCAAAAACCATCATGTTTAAATGCTCTTAATTCATCTTCCTCTGTAGCTTTTTCAAGGGGTGATGCTTCAAGAACTGTATGATCATCATCATTTATGTAATCAAAAAATGTTTTATTAAAAACAAAGTATCCACCATTAATTCTTCCTTTATCAGTCTGAGGTTTTTCTTTAAATGATTTAACTGTATCTCCTTCTATTAATAGCTCACCAAATCTAGCATTTGGCCTTACTGCTGTTACTGTTGCTGCTTTTCCATGCGCTTTATGAAAATCTATTAATTTCTTTATATTAACATTACATAGGCCATCTCCATATGTCAAAAGAAAATTTTCTTCATTAATATATTCTTGAAGCTTTTTCACTCTACCCCCTGTCATTGTATTAATACCCGTGTCAACAAGAGAAATATTCCAATTATTAGGTATATCATTAAAATATTTAATCTTTCCTGAATTTAGATTGATGTTAAAATTTGAATTTCTTTCCTTAAAATTCAAGAAATAATCCTTAATTACTTCAGATTTATAACCTAGTGCTATAATAAAATCATTAATTCCATATTTAGAAAAAGAAGACATTATATGATAAATGATAGGTTTGTTATCAATTTTAACCATTGGTTTAGGAATACTCTCGGTTAGATTACCCAACCTTGATCCAAGACCTCCTGCTAGAATAATTGCTTTCATATTTTTAATTTTAAAGGAAATTCTTCCAAGTTTATTTTTTTTACTTCATTATCATCATGCTCTATATTAGATAAATTTAATATTAAATTATTTTCTTTGCCTATACCCTTGAAGCAATACCATATTCCCGGAGGTATAGATAGCCTACCATAATTATTTTTACTTAAAGTAAATGTTTTAGAATTTTTAAAATCTTTGGAAACACAAACAAACTTTACCTCCCCAAAAGGCACACATAAATTACAGTTCATTTTTGTATGCATCTTCCAGCCTTTAATTGAATTATTATTAATAAATGAGAAATAAGCCTCTCCAAATGTAAAGTTATTGGAGTTTGACTTTTTCATTACATGTAAAACGTCTCCACCTTCAACTTTAATTCTCTTTTGACTTATAAACTTAATTTTATCTATATCTGAACTCATTTTTTATTTCGTTTTTCTTTAACTCGTGAGTAATATTTAATCTGATCAATTGAAAATTGCTTCATAGAACTACTATTTTCCATAAAGCGATTATACCATTCTGAGGTAAATTGAATTGTTTCTTTAAATGACATTGATGATTCCCAGTTTAGAATTTGTTTTGCCTTATTACAATCCAATTTTAAGAGCTGAGATTCTTTAAAATTTTTATTTTCTACGATATCCCACTTTAAGTTTTGAAAATATTTTTTTAGCTCTGATAGAACTTGTTCAACATTATAGTCAGATCTAGGGGGAGGGCCAAAGTTAAATGCCTGCCCATGAATTGATTCACTTAAAGATAGATTATATGCTAGCGTTAAATAACCAGATAAAGGTTCTAAAACATGTTGCCAAGGCCTTGTTGCTTTAGGACTTCTAATTTTTAAAACTACATTATTATTTAGAGATCTTATAATGTCTGGTATTATCCTATCCTTTGCCCAATCTCCTCCTCCAATTACATTTCCAGCTCTTCCAACTGCAATTCTAATATTTCCATCTTTATAATAGGACTTAACGTAAGAGTTAATAACTAACTCTGCTGCCCCTTTTGATCCACTGTAAGGGTCTGAACCTCCCAGTTTATCATCTTCATGATAGCCTCTCTTAATTTCTAAATTATCATAGGACTTATCACTAGTTATCATAACAACAATACATTTATTTTTAAGCTGTCTGACTGATTCAAGAATATTGGCAGTTCCAATTGTATTTGTTTTAAAAGTATAAAGAGGATCTTTAAATGATTCACTAACAAGTGGCTGAGCAGCAAGATGAAATATATAATCTGGTTTTATATTAGAAATTGAATCTAAAGTTTTGTTTGTATTAGAGATGTCAAATCTAAAATCCTCAGTAAAATTAATTTCTAAAAGCTTAAAGTGAGAAGGATTGGTTGGTATGTTATTTGAAATACCATAAACTTTAGCACCAAGAGTAGTAAGCCATAAAGAAAGCCAAGATCCTTTAAAACCAGTATGACCAGTGATTAAAACTTTTTTATTATCGAATATATTATCAAATATCATAAGTTGTTAAAATAGGAGGTTTCATTCTTTTTAAAACTTATTACAAGGCTCTTGAAAACATAAGATATAAGATCTGGTTTATGAAAGTTATTCTTTCTAATATCTTTAATTTTCATAGTTGATTTACTCATAATTTTCAAAAATTTATTTGTCCAATTAGACGCTGAAAAATACTTTTCAGCCCAGTCTTTTGATTCTTTACAATATGCACTATAATTTAACTCTAGATCTGTTATCCTTTTCTTTAGAGTGCATATTTCTTCAAATTGATTAACATTTAATAGCTCTTCCGCTAAATTAAAATTTTCTATATCTCTTAAATAATTAAGCTTGATTAAATCATCAACATTTTTATAAGAATAGTCCATTGGAATTACAGGTATTCCTCTTGAAGCAATTTCCACCAATGATAAACCCATAGAAAAGAAAAGGTCTATATCATATAAAATAGAGTCATTGTTTTTTATATCAATTTCATCATGGAATATAACCTTTAAGAATTTAAAGTTTTTTGTAATTTTCTTTAATTGATCTTCCATAGGTCCATTTCCAATTATATAGAATTGATACCCTTTTTCTAATTTTTCAAACCTATTCAATATCTGTATTAACGGAAATACTTTAAAATCTACAAGTCTCCCTAGGTAGCCAATTTTTGATATTGTATTTATCTCTTTGGAACTTATTCTTAAATTGCTTTGATCAACAAATAAGGGGAGGATAAATTCATCTGAAATTTTTAATTCTAAAAATTCTTCTGTCTTTCTTTTATTTTCATCATCCATAAAATATATTGACTTATTTTCAATCATAAGCTTAACAAAATTTCTAATTTTTTTTTTTCTAAAATATGCGAATGGTTTTATTAGCCTAGAAATATATTTTTTAAAAAAGCTATCTCTGTCAGTTAATAAATAGGGAAACAAATTGTATGGATGTAAATTCCAAAAAAGCACATTATCCTCATTATTAAAACTTTTATAATTTTTGATATTCCATGGAGCTATTGATTGAAAAATAAAGGTTGATTTATTATTAAACTTCTTTAATTTTTCAACATCAATAAGTTTGTCTTTAAATTTGTCTTGTTGATTTTTTGCCATATATCCATCTTTAAAATCAACTAGATATACATCTTGATAATTAGAATTAAGAATATGAAAACATTTTAAAAATAAGTTTGACACACCCCCAATTAGTTTATATGGAAAATAAAAAACATAAGATCTATTATCTTTCATAGCAGTACTCTTTAAGTTCTTTTTCTATTTTTTTTATCTCATTTAAATCTGAACATTTCTTCCAAATACCAACATTAGATTTTGATAAACTAGGCTTAAAATATTCTTCTTTATTAATATGATCAGCTAAATCTATTTTAAGAAAATTGAAAATTTTAGATTTAGTTTTATCATAATCTAAAACTAGATCTTCATATCTAATATTTAAAATGTTTTCTGAATCTTCTTTTTTATAATTATCAAATTGCATTTTTTGAATTTTAATAAAGTGGTCGATTTTTTCTGTTGATAGGAATTTTTGTTTATTTACCCATTGATTAGGATCTAAAATATAATCAGGTATATACGTTTCTTTTTTAATTATTGTCGATGCATAAACATCTCTAGGATCTCTAATAACATTTATTACTTTTAAATTAGGTATAATCTCATAAGCTTTTTTTGAATTATAAGGCTCAATAGAGTTATGTAAGATTATTGTATTAGAATTACTTACATTAGAAGCGAGATTAGCAAACAGACTATTTAAATAGTTATGAGTATGTAGAATAAATTTTTTAGAATCGACGATATTATATATTTCATGATCTTTAAAGAAAATATTATGAATATTCAACTTCCGTGATATTTTGTAAAAAAATAAATAAAAAAAGGATTTATCAATTAACCTATATGGCCAAAACTCTCTTTTAACCTTGTTTAGAATCAAATTATCAATGTACTTTTCAGATTCCTCAAGAAATTTATTATTAAAGATTTTTTCATAGTTTGTTCCATATGAATTTACCTTATGGTTAAGTGATCTATAATCAGACCTACTCATTCTTTTAACTAATTTAGAAAATCTTCTTATTGCAGAATCTGATCTTATTGGAGACCAGTGGTCATATATATTATGCTTTAAATCTATCAACCCTCCTTGAATCCTTATTAGGTCAAACTCAAATAAGTGATGGTGAAGATGAATTCCATCAACCTCTCTAAGTAAATCAGATAAAGCTCCCTTACCTGAGTGACCTAAGCCATTTATATCAATAAATTCCTTATTTAGCATTTTCAAGAGATTTACACATTATTTCAATACCATCTTTAAGGTTTACTTTTGGGATCCAGTTTAATTCTTTTTTGATTTTTGAATTATCCCCAACTATTCCATTAATATCTCCATCTGTAGATCCGTTAACCTCAATTTTGAGATCAGGATTAAAATATTGTTTAATTTTTTTAATCAACTCTCCAACAGAAGTTTTTTTATTGGTGCATAGGTTATAACAATTATAACCAGCTAGGTCTTTTAGGTAAGATATTTCAAATGCATTTACTACATCATCAATGTATATAAAGTCTCTATACCTTTTAAGGGATCCTTTTATTATTATTTTATTATTATTGTGAGCCTGTGAAATAAAAATACTCACCATGCCCTGTCTAAGGTTTTCTAAATTTTGTCCAGGGCCATATACATTGAACATTCTAAATGATGTACAATTAACACCCCTTTTAGAGAAAAGTCTTAAATAATGTTCGCTCGCAAATTTACCAACACCATAAAATGAATTAGGGCTTAGTATAGCTTTTTCAGTAGTTGAAGAAATTTTATTTCCATAAACACTCATGCTAGAAGCATAAAAAAACTTTTTGCAGTTAATTTTTTTGGCTAATTCTAAAAGGTTTAGTGTAGAAGTTGTATTAGATTCTAGATCGTATACAGGATTGTCAAAACTGATCTCTCCAGAACTTTGGCCAGCAATATGAAAAATTGCATCAAAATTGAACTTAAATAATTTTTTAATTATTTCTATATCCTGGCAATTACCCTTGAAGAATATTACACCTTCTGGGATGTTTGATTTTTTTCCTGTTGATAGATTATCAATTGTAAAAACTTCATAGTTTTTATCAATAAATCTTTTACAAATTTTGGATCCAATAAAACCAGCTCCTCCAGTTACAAGAATTTTTTTCATACTATAAATCAGTTATTTTAAAATTTAAAAAATTATTAATAAGCTTTGTTGATTCTGGAAAATTAGTTTTTTCATTTTTAATTCCTATAAACCTTACACAGGATTCTTTGGCAGCATCATAATCTGTAATTGCATCTCCAAAGAAAATTATATCATCAGAATTTACTTCGTTTTTAGAAATAATTTCATTGAGAATATTTGCCTTTTTTTGAGGTGATCCATAAATTCCTTCAAAAAGTTTAAGAATATTTTTTTTTGTGACTATTTCCATAATTTCTTCATGTGGTGTTCCTGTACATATGAATTGTCTATATTTCTTAGAATTTAATTGAATAAAATTCAACACTCCTTCAACGTAATCAGCATTAATCACTTTAGTTTTAACTATTTTACTAAACTTCTTCCCCATTTTTTCTAAATATCTCTCATCTATCTTATTCCCTAGAAGATCTCCTTCTATATATTGAATTTTTTTAAATCTTGAGATTCCTCCATGTTTATGATGATATTTAACAATCCTTGACTTTATACTTTCATCGCAGTCCTTATAAAGCTCTAGAAATGCATCTGTTTTAATATCTACAGACTTACATATGACCCCATCAAAATCATAAACTAATATTTGCTTTTGTTTAGTCATTATAAAAACCAATTATTGTAACAGGGGCTCCATCTGCCCCATTAATTAAAATAGGGGCACATATAAGTTTGTCTGGTGAATTTTCAATGTTACTCAAATCCATATCTTCAACTAATAAGATTGGATTGTCTCCTCCAAGAAAAACTTTATGAGCAATTCTTCCCTCAGGTCTCTTTTGGTATGCAGATATTGATATAAAGTCACCCCCAATAATTCTTATATTAGGATTATTTTCTTTTAATTGAAAAAACAAATCTTTAGATAAACCAGGATTATTATTCCAATATTGATTCGCTCCTCTTTTTTCCCAAAAACCAGTATTAATTATTAAAAAATCTGTTTCAAATGGTATTTGTTTCAACTCTTCTTGATTTAAAACAATTAGATCATCTTCATCTACTTTTTTATTTAATAAATATGGATTATTAAATATCCAAAAATCAGATTTATAATCATTACAAGACTTACCGTTTTCAATAAAATGTAGAGGGAAGTCTATATGAGTCCCTGCATGATTTGGTATATTTAAAATCATTGTGTTTGAAGAATCCCCATTCCCTATACTTGTTTTATTTTTTATAATAATATCTTTTGCTCCTCCATACAGTGGAGTAGAACTATCAATGAAATATGATAAATATTTAGTTCTCATTACTTATTGTTTGATTACCCTCTTTGATTAATTGCATATTAATTTCATGTATTAGATTAAATATTCCTTCTCCTAAATCAGTTTCATAATTAGTCGTTAATTTAATTGACGGCCTAGGTTTAAATGAGTATGGAGTTAGCTTATAATGTCCATCTGAATTATCATCAACATATTCTATACTAATTGAATTGCCTAGCTGTTCATTTATAAGATTTAAAACATCTTTTACTTTTAAAGTTTTACTTCCAGTTATCATTAGAAATTTATTTTTAAATTCTTTTTCAAGAGCTTTGACACTCAATTCAGCAGCATCATGAATATTTATATAATCTCTTAACTCGTCACCGTTACCCTTTCTAGTAATTTTTCCACTTAATAATGCCTCTTTAATAGAGTTTGATATGAAGTTAAAGGAATTTCCTCTGGAACCATAAAGCGATCCATATCTTAAAATTGTAAAGTCTTGATTGAAATTTTTACTGTATTCTTCAATCAGTAATTCACAAGATTGCTTTGTTACTCTATAAAATGATCCATGTTCACTATAAACGTAAATAGAACTTGAGAAAATCAATCTTTTAATATTAAACTCTTTACATGCCTCTAAAATATTAGTTGTACCAATAATATTGAGCGATATGGTTTTATAAGGATTCTCTATTGATTCTTTTATATCTGCGACAGCAGCTAGATGATAAACAATATCATTATTCCTAATTACTTCTCTAACCTTATCTTTATCTAGTATATCCCCTTTAACAAAAGTTTGTTTACTATTTAAATATTTTGGTTTTTGACTATCAAATATTGTTACATTGTGTTCAAGGTTTGATAAATGATCTGAAATGTGACTACCTAAAAAACCTGAACCACCAAATACTATTATATTCATATTAAAAATTTAAGTTACTTAAAAGATTTTTTACAGCCATTTCACCCTGGGCTTGAACATTTTCTGTTGTTCTTGATGCTATATGAGGCGTAATAGTTACATTTTTTAATTTTAGAAAATCATGATCGTATTTTATGGGTTCTTCAGATAATACATCAGTCAAATAATGAACTTCTGGATTATCTTTAAGAAATCTATACATATCTGCTTCATTTATCAATCCTCCTCTTGAAATATTAATTATTGTCGCATCTTTCTTTAAAAATTTTAAATTTTCATAATTAATTAAGTTCTCTGAATCTTTATTAAGTGACATTGACAAAACTATAATATCAGACTTTTTGAGAATGTCATCTATGTTGTGGTATTTAAAATTGTTCTTTTTTGCAAAAACCTGATCTGGTTGTTTATCATAACTCATTATATTTAATCTAAAAAAATTGGATACCTTAATTACTTCCTTCCCTACATTTCCTGAACCTAGAATTCCAATTTTTTTAAATTTTAAATCCCTTCCTGTAAATCTATTCCATTTATTATTTTGTTTAGTAACAATTGACTTATTAATATTTTTATAATGTGATAGAATTAATGCAAAGCAATGCTCTGCGACTGTTTCATGATTTATTCCATGACAATTTTTTAATATTATATTATTTCTTTTACAAGATTCTTGATCAATTTTATCAAGACCTGTTCCATATTTAGAAATAACCTTCAACTTACTATTAACTCCTTTTAGTATCACCTTATCAGTGAACTCATCATCTCCACAAATTACACCATCAATATTTGAAATTACTTTAAGCATTTCCTTTTCTATGTTAGGTCCTGGAAACTCAATAATATTAATCCTATTATCATTATAAATATGTTTATGCCTACCCTCGGTATTAATAAATGATGATGATGTTATTAAAATATTAAGCTTCATTGTAATTATGTATAAGTTTATCTGACGTCATAAGTTTTATTACTCTCTTTAAATCTTCTAGAGTATCTACAGAATATGTGATATCATTAATTTCAACCATTTTGATTTTATATCCATATTCTAACACTCTATTCATATCAATAGACTCAAATATTTCAAGTGGAGTTTGAGTTAAGGAATTATATTTAAAAAGAAAGTCTCTTTTAAAAGGTATCACACATACTTGTTTGTACATCGATACGGCATCCGATCCTTTTTTTCTTGATGGAATTGGTTCTCTTGAAAAATATAATGCATTTTTATTTGTATCAAAAACTACTTTAACTTCAGCGGGGTCCTCAAATTCATCAATATTCTCAATTTTTGCCATTAGATTTGTAATTTGTAAATCTTTATTAGCAATCAAAGGTTCAATAGCTTTTTCAATCATTTGAGGAGTTATCATTGGTTCATCTCCTTGAATCATTGCAATAATATCAAACTTAGTATTTTGATTTTTTTCAATTATTTGAACTGCTTCTGCAGCTCTATCAGAAGCTCTCTCATGTTTGTCAGATGTCATTACTGCATTTCCACCTATTTCTAATATATGATCATAAATTTGAGTGTCACATGTAGCTACAAATACTTGATCTAAACTATTGCATAGTTCAGCTCTTTTAAATACATGTCCTACCATTGAATACTGATTAATTTTTGCTAGTGGTTTATTAGGCAGTCTACTTGAAGCTAATCTAGCTGGGATTATTGCTATTGTTTTCATATTATTTTATTCATTTCATTTTTAACTATTGTATTTAGAAACATTGTATCTAAACTAAATGCAATAAAATTATATCCTTGTTTAATTTTTTCACTAACTATAGAACTTTCAGGCTCTATTACATGACATCCCATTAGCTTATTTGAATTTCTTGCAATCTTTTCATACTCACTAATAACCTTTTTAACTTTTGGGTCATTCCATTTGCCTGGCTTTCCAAGAGAACTAGATAAATCAAAAGGACCTATAAAAGTTCCTGAAATTTTATTGAGATTAATAATTTTTTCTAAATCCTCAATAGCTTTATAATGTTCTATTTGTACAATTAGCTCTATCTCTTTTGATTTTTTATTGTAGTATTTATCAAATTCTGAACCATAGCCTTGTGCTCTATGAAGGCCTACACCTCGATTTCCATCTGGAGGATAAAAAGTGTATTCAATAGCCTCTTTTGCTTCATTATAAGAGTTAATCATTGGGACAATAATTCCATCGGCTCCTGCATCTAACGCTTTTTTTATATGTGTTGAAGAGTTTTTTGCTACTCTTACAAATGCTCTTTTGCCATGAGCTTGAATTGCAATAATATGCTGCTTCATAGAGTATTCTCCAATTGTCGAATGCTCCATGTCTATACATAGCCATTCAAAATTATTCTTTGCTAGTATTTCAGAAATACTTGAGTCAATTAAGGTGATCCAAGTACCTATTGATCTGTTTTTATTTTTTTTCATAATTTTTACCATATTGGAGAGTTATCATTAAGTTTTTTTTCTACTATATTCTTTCTTGTATAGAACTGTTTATTTTATTGTTTTTTCAAATAGAAAATTTTGAATTATTGAGCCATTAGAAAACTCTTTCCAAGTACTTTTTCTAGCAAGTTTAAACTGATAGCCTTTAAATAAATCTAAATAGGTTTTTAAGTCTTTTTGATTGTTATATTCTAGCTCAATCATTATTGCACGTAAATCTTTATTGGAAAGTAAATTTTTTGCACCATCCAAAATTTCCTTTTCATGTCCGTCAACATCAATCTTTATGAAATTAGGACATGAAAATTTATGGTCCTTTATTAAGCTATCCAGTTTTATAATATTTATTCCTTGAGAAAAAATCTTTTTGGAATCTAAATGAGAATATTCTTTACCAACTGAAGCAGCTCCAGCACCAGAAGAAAGTTCAGAAACTTTTAAGAAATCATAACCTGTACGATTTGATATTCCTATTAGAAACGGCTTAATATTTGAAAAATTATTCATTGATATGTTTTTACACAAAGAGCTAAAACTTGTAGCTTCTGGCTCAAAACTGTAGATTATTGAAGAGGGATGTTTTTTTGCAGTAAACAATGAATAAATTCCAATGTTTGCACCAATATCCCATAAAATAAAGTTTTCTTTTGACGTATATTGATTAAGATTCTCTATCCATTGCAACGTTTCTGGCTCCTTAGTATAAAAGGTTTTGGCTCTATAGTATTCATTAACAGTTGTAAGAATAATTTTAAAATCAAGCTTCCCCCCAATTGAAATATTAATTGTTTTACTAAAAAAGATAAATACTTTTACACGTATGGATTTTATAAAATTTAGAAACCTTTTCATGTATTTATAGTGTTTTTGAAGTATGAAATTTTTTTTTTAATAATTTTTTTTCATCAGTATCTATATAAAACATGAATAGCATTATGAAAAATAAGATACTATAAATTAACTTTTGAGTAATGCTTAAATCAAGGAAAATACTACTAAATGAATTTATAGATATGAGTAAGAGCATAACTATCAATAATGAAAAAACTCTAAATTTTTCAATTGAAACATGTAAATATCTATTTGAGATAATAGTAACAAGAAGAGCAATAAATGAGTATGAAATTAATGTGCTGAAGGCAGCAGCAACTATACCATATTGCTCTAAAAAAGTATAATTTAAGATGATATTAATTATTAACCCAACTAACATAATTAAATTTTGATATTTAAGTTTATCCTCTTTATATAGGCCAATATTCGAAATAGTAATTATTCCATATATAAATATAGATGACATTATAATTGGAAAAATTTTTATGTAACCTGAGAAATCTTTATTTACAAATAAAATATCAAAAATATTTTTGCCAAAAAGAGATGAAATGAAAATTACAACAACACCAGCTAAAAAATAATATGAAATAATTTTACTTGTAAACTCATATTGTCTCTTATCATCTAAAAACTCCATTCTTATTGGAGCCCAAGCTTGAGAAAATGGTAAAACTAAAATAATATTAATAATGAACCCCAACTTATAGCCAAGAGAATAAACACCAACATCATTGGTGCTTAATATTTGATTAATTAATAATCTGTCTGTGTAATCAACTAAATAAAATAAAATTCCACCAATAGATGAATGATAACCAAATCTAATGAAGTTTGAGATCTGATACATTTTACTAAATGGATCATATAGACTATAATAATTTAAAAACAGGTAAGTAGTAACTATTAAATTTGAAATTAAAATTCCTACTAAAGGTGCTAGGATTCCATAGTTATAGTTTACAAGTAATAAATATGTTATTGCAAAGTTTGCTAAAACTGCCAAAAAAGATATAAACAAAAGCTTTTTTGGGTTTTTATCAAATTGAAGAACTATATGCAATATTGCAACAAAAAAGCCACTTGCTGTTCCTAATGCTGCTAATATGAAGTGGATATAATATTTAAATGAGTTGAATAGATAGTTGGAAATTGTATTACCAAAAGTTATTGCCAGTAAGATCATAAACAGTCCACCCAATAATGAAATATTTACAGTTTGGCTAAACACTGCAGATTTATGTTCTCTAGATGAATTATCATATACATATCTTGCATACGATGATGAAGCTCCAAAATAAAAAAAACCTCCAAATATTACTGAAATTGAAACTATAATACTATATGTTCCATATTCTGTTGGATCATAATAAGTTGTTAGGATTGGTAATAATAAAAAACTTACTCCACTATTCAATATAGAAGAAATAGCATATATAGAAGAGTCTTTAATAGACCTGTTAAATCTTGAAAGTAAATTAGCCTTCATTATAAAATTTCTTAATTTCTTGAGCTACATATATTACCTCTTCATAACTCATTCCAGGCCATATTGGTAGACTTAAACTTGTATCCGCTAACTCTTCAGCTATTGGGAAATCACCTTTCTTATAACCGAGATAGCTAGTTGCTTTTTGAAGATGTGGAGGTATTGGGTAATGAATCAAAGTTTGAATATTTGATTTATGCAAATGTTTAGCTAGCTCATCTCTCTCTATTATTCTAATATTAAATATGTGATAAACATGAGTAGAATCTTTATTGGTGACCGGGAGTATTACTTCCTTAACACTAGATAAATTTTTAATGTATATATCTGCTATTTTTCTTCTCTCGTTATTCCATCTATCTAAATATTTCAATTTTATTACTAGAAGACCTGCTTGCAGTTCGTCAAGCCTCATGTTATAACCAATATATTCATTTAAATATCTGGTTGAACTTCCATAATTTCTTAAAGATTTTATTTTATTTGCTATCTGTCTATCATTTGTTGTAATAGCTCCGGCATCTCCAAAAGCTCCTAAATTTTTTGATGGATAAAAGCTTGTTGCATTAACCTTTCCCCACGCCCCAGATAGTTTTCCTTTAAAAGATGACCCATGACCTTGAGCGTTATCCTCTATGATATGTAAGTTGTGTTTTTTACAAATTTCATTAATCTTATCCATCTCACAGCATAATCCATATAGATGGATTGGTATTATCGCTCTTGTTTTTTTTGTAATAGTACTTTCTATTTTTAAAGGGTCTATGTTGTATGTATGAACATTAGGTTCAACAAAAACTGGTTTTGCACCAACTCTTATTATTGATAATACAGTTGCTATGTAACCATTGGAGGGGACTATTACTTCATCTCCAGTTCCAATATTTAATGATTTAAGACAAAGAAATAATGCATCTAATCCATTACTTACTCCAACTGTATGATTGACTTTATTATAAATTGAGTAATTATTTTCAAAGTCTAATAATTGATTACCCATTACATAAAACCCATCATCTATAAAAGACTCAAACTGATTAACAAGTTCCTCTCGAATATCCTCATTACTCTTCGTAAGATTTAAATATGGAAGTTTATTTATTTTCATTTAACTTCTCCTAGTTTATCTATTAATCCTATTTTTTTTGCAGGATTACCTGCAACTATTGA
>MDTC01181782.1_pt1 | contig 16503 bp, 15 predicted proteins | sample 811181 | NCBI WGS metagenome assembly MDTC01 (sample SAMN05326644, study PRJNA326480) | marine metagenome | isolation source: seawater | place: Pacific Ocean: North | collected 2011
AATTTAACTCATTAGAGAAGAATTTATATAAATTATACAATCTTTATAAATTCAATGAAAAATACTAATACATATTTTAATTCAATAATTAAAAAAAAAAGCAATACCCTTTATCCTAAATTTATTTATTCTGAGAATATTTCTAAGAAAGAACTACAAATTCTCAGAGAAAAAATTTTATCCATTTTTTCAAAAAGTGAAAATAAGATTTTTAAAAATTTTAAAAAATTAATGATATTTCTTAATAAAACAAAAATATTTTATCTAAAAAAAGACCCAGATTTAATGGTTGATCTAGAGTCTTGCTTAATTAAAATATTAAAAAGAAGAGGTTTGGTTAATAAACATATAAGAGGTATTGAATTCCCCGTTAACATAAGAATAGTACATCCGTCAAAGCCAAAAAAATTTAAATCAAAATATGATACCGGATCAATACACTGTGATCCTTGGGCGGGAGAACCAGACGATATAATTAATATTGTTCTATACTTACAAGTAGATAAAGCAAGTCCCAAGATCAATATTTTTGATATTGACAAGAATAAAGCAAAATATTTTTATCGTCTGAGTAAATATTATAAAGGGAAATTTTTTCTTAATACAAAAAAATATTTTAAAGAATTGTTAAAAATAGTAAAATTACCATCATTAAAGTTATCACATAAGAATGGTAACATGTTTATTTTTAATACTTTTACTCCCCATAATTCTGTAAGAGAGGGAAAAAATGTTAGATTGAGTCTAGAGTTTAGATTAAGACTTTCTGACCCATATAAATCTAAAAAATATTGGCTGCATAAGACTAATAGGAGAGGAAGGTATTGGTATGTTCCAAAATCTGATACAAAATCATTTGATAAAAGATTAAATGAAGAAATAAAAAAAATCAGTAAAACTAATAATAGTCTAAGTAAAATTTACTTAAGAAAAAAAGAAATAAATAAATTTCTATTAAAACATTAATTTTAAAAAGATTGATTTGAACCATGAAAAAAGAAATAAAAATTTTTACTAAATTACACAAGTCTACTAAAAGAGATTATCTTGGTCGTATGTTTAATAATAAGGTAGAGTCTATGAAAAGAGCCAAAAAATTTGAATACGATTACTGGGATGGCCATAGAAATCATGGTTACGGTGGATATAAATATATACCAGGCAAATGGACACCAGCAGCAAAAGCTCTAATAAAGAAATATAAACTTAATAAAAAATCAAAAGTTTTGGATGTTGGCTGCGGTAAAGGTTTTTTATTATACGAAATTAAGAAATTAATTCCAGAAATTAATGTGTCTGGCTTTGATATTTCCAGACATGGAATTAAAAATGCAAAAGAAGAAATAAGAAATAAATTATATTATCATGACGCTAGAAAAAAATTTCCAATTAAAAGAAATCATTATGATTTAGTTTTTTCATTTAATACACTTCATAATTTTAGACTACCAGATTTAATTTATTCAATTAAAGAAATTGAACGAGTATCAAAAAATGCATTTATTCTTGTTGAAGGGTACAGAAATGAATTAGAACTTTTTAATTTACAGTGCTGGGCTTTAACAGCGGAGTCTTTTTTTACTAACGAGGAGTGGAAATATTTGTTTAAACTAGCCGGTTATAAAGGAGATTTTGAATTTATATATTTCTAGAAGTTGATCCTAATTGAAAAAATTACTTTTTAAAAAAACCTCATCTCTTTTACTTTTTATTTATTCTTTTTTTAAAGAAGATAAGATAATTAAAAAATATAAAAACGAAAAAAATATTAAAAAATTTTCCATTAACACTAATCACCCAGGTTATAATTTTTTAAAAGCATTTAATTACCATAATCATGGTAAATTTTTAGAAAGCTACAAATTATTAAAAAATTTTGATGAAATAAAAAAAAATTGGAATAAATTTAAAAGTGAAAATGAAATACGAAAAAAAGACATATTATCTCCATGTAGAATAATTGGCAGTTTGGGAAATTATAGGACAGTATTTAATTATTTATATAATAGAATAAATATCTTGAATATTAACAGTAAGTCAAAAATTTATATAAAAAAGTATGACAAAATTAATAACAAGTTTTTACTATCATTATTTAAACCTTTTTTAAACTTTAACGATAGCTCATTTTCATATTATCAAAATATAAATAAAATATTTTATTTCAAAGCTCCAATTGAGATTGCTCTTCCTTATAAAAAAAAATATTATCCTTGGGCAATTGCAGAAAATTTAATTAATCAACATAGATTTAAAAATAAAAATCTTAAATTTAATTTTTTTAAATTAAATCATCAGCACTTATTAAAAGGCAAAAAAATATTACATGAAAATAATTTAGGTAATTATAAATGGTATGTCTCATTACATATACGAGAAAATAACAAAACATTTTCTCAGAATACAAGAAATGCAAATCCAAAAAATTATTTAAAAATGATAAACGAGATAATCTCTAGAGGGGGTGCAGTAATTAGGATGGGAGATAAGTCAATGACCCCTTTGCCTAAAATTAATGGATTAATTGACTATCCATTTTCTAACTTTAAATCTGAGTTTATGGATGTTTTTTTTGCTGCGACCAGTAAATTTGTTGTTGGAACAGCTTCTGGCTTTTGGACAATAGCTAGATTTTTCAATACCCCTTTGCTTTTAACCAATTTTATTCCTCATTTAGATTATTATTCATTTGATAAAAATTGTATATTTTTACCAAAAAAATTAATTAATAAACAAAAAAAAACTATATCTATCAACGATATTTATTCTAAAAATTATTTTTCACACTTCACAACTACAAAACAATTTAAAAAAAATTCTATCAAAATAATTGATAACACTAGCGAGGAATTACATGAAGCAACGATTGACATGTTTAATTTAATCTCAAAAAACAAAAAAAATAAGAATATTTTTTTTAAAAAAAATAATAAATTTAAGTATCAGTTTTTAAGGAATAAAATGTATGAAAATCATAAGTTATCTCCTATTGCGAATTTTAGTAGCTCATACATAAAAAATTATATCTAAATTATGCTTAAATTAATAAAAAAAATAATTTCATTATTATTAAATCCATTCTTTAGCAAAAATAAATATTTTTATATTCAGCCTTCTTACCTTGGTTCATTGATAGATTTGCTTTATCTTTCGCAAGAGAATAAAAGGATTGTTGTCATAATTGACCCATTTCAAATTCTGCAAAAAAAAAAAATTGTAAATAATAAAATATTTGCTCTGGCCTACACAAATATTATGAAAAAAAAACTTAATGTATTTTTGAACTTTTTGTATTATTTACATTACAGAGTAAATCTTAATTCTGAAAATTTTGATAATATTATTACCGATGGTTTTAAACATGGAGATGTCACAGTTTTTAAAAAACTATTAAATAAAAGAAATGTATTCTTTGATATCAATTATACTAAGAGTGAAAGTAGTGAAATAAATCAGGTGATTAAGAGTAAATACTTGCTTTTTCATTGTCGTGATAGCATTTATAAGCAGAAGACAGTCAAACATAATAACGATTACCATAATTATAGAAATGAAAGTTTAGCTAATTACGAAAATGGTTTGTCAAATTTTATAAATAAAGACTTAAACTTGGTAAGATTTGGATCTTTAGCTGAAAAAAAATGTAAGAATGAAAAAATTTTTGATTACACATTTTCAAAAAATAGAAATCAAAATAATGATTTATTGTTAATGAAAAATTGTGAAATATATGTTGGAACTGGTTCGGGCCCAGATGTATTAGCTATTAATTTTCAAAAACCTATCGTTTTTGTAAATTGGGTTCATCCATTAAACTTATTTACTTTCAAAGAGGATGTTGTTGTGATTTTTAAAAAAATTTTTGATAAAAAAAATAAAAAATTTATTTCTTATAAGAATTTACTCGACTCTAATTTTAAAATAAAAAATGAAAAATTACCTGTAGGTTTATTTGTAACATCAGAACAATATAAAAAATTTGATTTAGAGGTAATTGAAAATACACCTGAAGAAATACACAATGCTGTTAATGAGATGCTTAATTTTAGAAAAGGAAAATTTTCTTTTGATATAGATTTACAAAATAAATTTAAAATCCCTTATAAAGAGAAAACAAAAAACAATTTTGCTCATAATTTTTATATTTCTGAGCACTTTATCAAAACAAATCAAAATTTATTTAATTAAAATGTTTAAAAAAATTAGTAAAATTTATTTACTGTTAACTAAAAAAAATAAAAATTATTTATTTTTTGTTATATTGCTTTCATTCTTATCGAGTCTATTGGACTTGATTGGAATTATATCAGTTTTACCATTTCTTTCGTTGTTGGTTGATCCTAGTTTGTTGTATACAAATTTTTATTTAGAAAAAATAAATTCATATTTAAATTATGACAATGACCAGTTTTTAATTTTCTTAGGGATAGTTTCTTTTGTTATTATTTTTTTAAATCAGTTAGTAAGATTTGCTTCTAAAATGGTATCAATAACTTTTGCAAGAAGTCTTATTTATGAAATAACTGGAGAGCTTTTTAATTTTTATTTAAAGCAGCCGTATAACTTTTTTTCCAATCAAAATAAAAATCTTCTTATTCAAAAATGTACTCTTTATGTTGAACATTTAATATCAGGTACTTTATCACCCTACATACATATATTTTCTCAATTTTTGACAACGACAATTATTTTAGGTTTCTTACTAGTATATCAATCATCAATCATAATCATTTTGTCGTTATTTTTGTTAAGCTATTACCTTTTGTTTTATAAGCAGGTAAGTAGAAAATACGATTCAATATCTAAAAATTATTCTGAGTATTTTGAGAGATTTTCTCAATCTCTAGGAGATGCTTTTGGAGTAATTCAACAATTAAAATTATTTAAAAATAACTATTTTAAAAATAATTTTAGTTATTCCGCAAATCTTTACAAAAAAGCTAATATTACGCAAAATTTTTACGGTTTTTTACCATCACATTTTGTTGAAGTATTCGCTTATGGAAGTATTTTGATAGTTTCTTTAGTTTTATTTTTTCAATCTTCTGACCTTAAAAATATTATTCCAGTTCTTGGTGTAATAACTATTTCTTTAAGAAGAATTATACCAGGTTTCCAGGATATATATCAGCAAATTCTTCAAATTCGTTTTCATGCAGGAGTATTTGATAAAATTTACCCTGATTTAAAAAAAATAAGGTATTTGCAATCACAAAAAAAAATTAAAAAAACAAAAAAAAATATAGATGAGAATATAAAATTTGAAAAGAATCTTACCGTCAAAAACTTAAGCTACAATTATAAAAATTCTAAAAATAAAATAAATATTTCAGCAACCATTAAAAAAGGACAATTTATCGGGGTATGTGGTAAAACCGGTGTAGGAAAATCAACATTTATAAATATTTTAAGTGGTTTGCTAAAAAAAAAAGATGGAGAAATAAAATTAGATGGCCAGTCAACTGAAATTTTTGAAAATCATTATTGGAAAAATAAAATTGGCTATGCAACACAAAATAGATACATAATAAACGACACAATAGTAAACAATATTTCTTTGGGTGAAAATAAAGATAAAAATCATTTAAAAACTATAAAAAAACTTTGTAAAATAGTTGATTTAGAAACTCATATAGCAAAATTAAAATCAAAGTATAATACTAAAATAGGAGACAGCGGCTTAAGATTGAGTGGAGGACAAGAGCAGAAATTAATTATAGCGAGAGCATTATATAACAATCCAGAAATAGTTATATTCGATGAAGCAACGAATGCTTTAGATTCTATTTCAGAGGTCAAAATTTTAAAAAATATAAAAAAAAATTTCAAAAATTTAACTCTAATATTCGTCACCCATCGTTTAAATTCATTAAAAAATTGTGATAAAATTATCTATTTAGAAAATTCCAGGGTAAAAAGTTTTGCAGAATTTAATAAACTTAAAAAAAGTGTACCAAATTTTAATAAGTTAATATTAGCAAATAATTATTAAACTTTAATGAAAATATTTATTACAGGTTGCAATGGAAAAGTGGGACAAAATTTATCAAGCCACTTAATTAATAAGAATTATTTTTGCATATTAAATAGTAGAAAAAAAATTAATATACGAGGTATAAAAAAAAATTTTAAATATTACAAAGCTGATATATTAGAAAAAAATTTTTATATACCAGAGTGTGAGGTTATTATACACACCGCAGCAATCACACCAGAAAATAATAAAGAAAAAATATCTGTAAATAAATTAATTGATAAAAAAATATTTAATTTAATTAAAAAAAGCAAAAAAATTAGAAAAATTATTTTTTTCTCTACTGCATCAATTTACCACCAAAACAATTATTGTAGAAAAGTTGATGAGAATTCAAAAATCTTATCTAAATCTCGATATTCGTCTTTAAAATTAAATTCTGAAAAACTTTATTTGCATAACAAGTATATAAAAGTTTATAATATTAGATTACCAGGATTGCTCTTAACTCATAAAGAAAATAATTTTGTTTCTAATCTTGTAAAAAATATAAAGAAAATTAAAAGAACAAATATTTATAACCCAAAACAAAATTTTAATAATCTTCTTCTAATTACGTCATTAAATTTTTTTATTGAAAATTTAATTAAGAAAAACTTTAATTCTGGAAATATATTGCTAGGATCTTCACAGCCATTAAAATTAATTCACATTACTAAAATTATAGCCGACTATTTTCGTGTAAAAAGCTATATAAATTGGAAAATAAACAAAAAAAGAGGATTTTATTTAAATATTAATCGAGCAATTAAAAAATATAATTTTAAACCTTTGAGTACTAAAAAAAGTATATTAGATTATCTTAAAAAAAATTATCCAAAAAATGTTAAATAATAAATCAATTTTAATTACAGGTGGCACTGGATCATTTGGTCAAAGATTTGCTGAAACTGTCCTCAAAAAATTTAATCCCAAAAAAGTCATAATTTATAGCAGAGACGAACTTAAACAGTTTGATATGCAAAATAAATTTGCAAGCAATAAAAAATTTAAAAAACTTAGATTTTTTATTGGAGATGTTAGAGACTTACCTAGACTAAACTTGGCGATGAATAAAGTTGATTATGTTATTCACGCAGCAGCATTAAAACAGGTGCAGACGGCTGAGTATAATCCATTCGAGGCGATTAAAACAAATATTATAGGAGCACAAAATGTTATTGATGCATCATTAACAAATAATGTTAAAAAAGTTTTAGCATTAAGTACGGATAAAGCCGCAGCCCCTATAAATTTATATGGAGCAACAAAATTAGTTTCGGACAAGCTTTTTAGTTCTGCAAACAGTATAAGCGGAGGAAATAACATTTTATTTTCCGCAGTTAGATATGGAAATGTAATGTACAGCAGAGGTTCGGTAGTCCCACATTTTTTGAAGTGTAAAAAAAATGGTTATCTTCCAATTACCCATGAAGATATGACACGGTTTCACATCAGCTTAGATCAAGGTGTTGAATTTGTTCTTAACTGTTTAAAAATTATGGTTGGGGGAGAGTTATTTATCCCTAAAATACCATCAATAAAAATTGTTGACTTAGCTAAAGCTATAGCGCCTAAAATAAAGCCAACGATTACTGGAGTTAGACCAGGAGAAAAATTACATGAAGAAATGATTACCGAAACAGACTCTATGAATACATATGAATTTAAAAAATATTATGTAATTTTTACAGATTACAATTATGTAGCAGCTAATAAAAAAAACTTCTTTAAACAACTAAAACGATTAAAAGGTAAAATTTGTAAAAAAAATTTTAGTTATAATAGTAAAAATAATGAAAATTTTTTGTCCACCAAAGATCTAGAAATAATTTTAAAAAGAGAGTCTAAATAAAATAAATCAAATGATTTCTTATGGTAAGCAGTCTATAGATAAGCTTGATCTAAATGCTGTAATCTCAGTCTTAAAAAGCAGATGGTTGACACAAGGGCCAAAAGTAAAAGAATTTGAGAATAAATTATCAAAATACTTTGGTGCAAACTATTGTTCAGTAGTTTCTAATGGTACGGCTGCATTACATTTAGTTGGATTAGCATTAGGATGGAAAAAAGGGGATGTAGTTTTATGTTCATCAATAAGTTTTTTAGCTGCTTCAAACGCAGCTTTATATTCAAATGCTACTCCAGTATTTGTTGATATAAACCCGCAAGATTTTAATATCAATATTCTGGATATAGAAAAAAAAATAAAAAAAGATAAAAAAAAAAGAATTAAAGCTATTATTGCTACTGACTACGCAGGAAATCCATGCGAATGGAAGCAGTTAAAAAAAATTGCAAAAAAAAATAAGATAACCCTAATCAATGATAATTGTCATGCAATTGGTTCAAGATATAAAAACAATAAGATGTACGCCATAAAATACGCAGACATCGTAACTCATAGTTTCCATCCTGTAAAAAATATTACCACAGGAGAAGGAGGGGCTGTATTAACAAATAATAAAAAAATTTTTGAAAAAATAATGTCCTTAAGAACCCACGGGATAGTAAGGAAAAAAGATAATTCTAGTCCATGGTACTACGAGATGAAATTACTAGGATTTAATTATAGACTATCAGATTTACAATGTGCCTTAGGCATTACCCAACTTAAAAAATTAAATAAATTTATAAAAAAAAGGAGTCAATTAGCATCTACTTATCTAAAGCATTTTAGTAATGATAAAATATTTAAAATTCAAAAAATAGAAAAAAATAATCAAAGTAGTTATCATTTATTTGCATTATTAATTGATTTTAGAAAATTAAAAATAAATAAGAAACAATTATTTAGAATTTTGTTGAAGAAAAAAATTTGCCTTCAAGTACATTATATACCAGTATATAAGCAGCCTTTTTATAAAAAAAAATTTAATTATAAATCCAAGGATTTTCCTAATGCTGAAAATTTTTATAGAAGTCAAATTTCTCTGCCTATTTTTTATGATTTAAAAATTAATATAGCTAATAAAATTGCTTTGCTTATTAAGAAAATAATTAATGATAATAAAAGATAAGAAAAAAATTTTAGCCATTATTCAAGCAAGGGAAAGTTCTCAAAGACTACCAGGCAAGGTTCTTAAAAAAATTAATAATAAAACAATTATTCAAATTATTATTTCAAGATTGAAGATGTCCAAAAAAATTGATCAATTAGTTGTGGCTATTCCAGAAAACAAAAATAATCTTAAATTATTGTCTCATATTAAAAAAAACAAAATAAAATATTATTTAGGAAATGAGGAAAATGTTTTAGACAGATATTATCAGACAGCAAAAAAATACAAAGCTGATATCGTAGTCAGAATTACAAGTGACTGCCCTCTAATAGATCCAGAAATTACAGATAAAGTAATTGAAAGTTTTATTAGCAATAATGTAGATTATTGTAGCAATGTTTCTCCAGCAACTTTTCCTGCTGGGTTAGATACAGAAGTTTTCTCTTTTAAAACATTAAAAAAATTGTGGAAAATTACGAAAACAGCAGAAGATAAAGAGCATGTTACTTCATTAATATCAAAAAAAAATATGTTCACTACATATAATTTTACTCAAAAAAATGATTTATCCAATTTAAACTGGACCCTAGATGATTATGATGATTTTAAAAAAATAAGTAAAATATTTGATATATTCCATCCAAGAATAAATTTTAGATATAATGAAATTATCAAAATAAAAGGTAAACAAAAAAAAGATCTTGATAAAATTAATAATTTCAAAAAGAGAAATGAGGGCACAAGTATGAAAAAGGGACAGAAACTCTGGATTAGAGCTAAATCAATTATTCCCGGTGGTAATATGAACATCTCTAAACGAGCGGAACTTTATTTGCCAAAAAAATGGCCAAGTTACTATTCAAAATCAAAAGGTTGCAGCGTCTGGGATCTAGATGGGAAAAGATATTTAGATTTAACTTTAATGGGAGTAGGTACAAATATTTTAGGTTATGGAAATAAAGAAGTAGATAATGCAGTTAAAAATGTCGTTGAAAAAGGAAATATGAGTACTCTAAATTGTCCTGAGGAAGTTTTACTTTCAGAAAAATTAGTAAGCCTTCACCCCTGGTCATCAATGGTAAAACTAACTAGGTCAGGTTGGGAAGCTAATGCAGTTGCTATAAGGATTGCAAGAGCTGCAAGAGGAAAAGATAAAATAGCTATTTGCGGTTATCATGGATGGCACGACTGGTACATGGCAGCAAATTTAAAAAATAAAAAAAATTTGAACAATCATTTACTTGAAGGTTTGCCTACTCAAGGTGTACCAAAAGGTTTAAAGGGAACTGTCTTTACTTTTAGATATAATAAAATTAGAGAGTTAAAATCAATTATCAAAAAAAACCCAGATCTAGGTGTAGTTAAAATGGAAGTATGCAGAAATGAGAAGCCAAATGTAAATTTTTTAAAACAAATTAGAAAAATTACCAAAGAAAATAATATAATTTTAATATTTGATGAATGTACATCAGGCTTTAGAGAGGTTTTAGGGGGAATTCACATGAAATACAAAGTATATCCTGATATGGCCATTTTTGGAAAATCATTAGGTAATGGCTACGGAATTAATGCAGTGATCGGAACTGAGGAAATAATGAAATCTGCAAATCAATCTTTTATAAGCAGCACTTTTTGGACAGAGAGAATTGGCCCAACAGCAGCTCTTAAAACCATAGAAGTTATGGAAAAAAATAAGTCATGGGAAAAAATTAATAAAATTGGTGCTAAAATAATAAAAAATTGGAAAAGAATAGCCAATAAAAATAACTGCAAAATAAAAATTGGTGGAATCCCTTCTCTTTGTAGTTTTTATATTAAAAGTAAGTTTGAAAAAGAGATTTACACATTTATAACTCAAGAAATGCTTAAAAAAGGATTTTTGGCTACAAATACAATTTATGTTTCTATTAGTCATTCTGACGTAATACTTAAAAAATACTTTAAAAATTTAGACCTCGTATTTAAATTAATTAAAAAGTTTAAAACAAAACAAGATGTTTTAATGGCACTAGAGGGACCAGTGGCTATTTCAAAATTTACAAGACTAAATTAAAAATGAAAAAAGATAGAATACTAGTTTTTGCAGCTCATCCTGACGATGAAGTATTGGGTTGTGGCGGTACTATTTCTAATCACTCGTTTAAAAATGAAAAAGTACAAGTAGTTTTTTTTACTGATGGAGAAAGCGCTAGAGGTTTAAAAAAAAACAAACATAGAATAGATAAAAGAAAAATTTCTGCAAAAAAAGCTGCTAAAATTTTAAAAACCTGTTCTCCAATATTCGGTGATTTTCCTGACAATCAATTAGATTCTGTTGTTTTTTTAAAAATAGTTAAATTCGTAGAAAGAAATATTAAAAAATTTAAACCATCTTTAATTTATACTCACTATCCAGAAGATCTTAACATCGACCATAGATTAGTCAGTCTAGCCGTTGCTACAGCTTGTAGACCTCAAAAAAGAATGAAAGTTAAAAAAATACTATTTTTTGAAATTCCATCAAGTACAGAATGGAAAATAACAACTAATAAGAAAAAAGTTTTTAATCCTAATTGGTTTGAAGATATTTCAAAAACTTTAAAAATAAAGATAAAGGCTTTACAAGCCTATGACCAGGAAATGAAAAAATGGCCACACCCTAGATCTTTAAAAGGAGTTAAGTCATTATCAGAGTGGAGAGGTGCTACTGTAGGATACAATGCTGCCGAAGCATTTGTACTAGGTAGAAAAATTTAATTTTAATGAATAATAAATTCAAAGTAACCTTCATTACTAAGGCTAGTGAAGCCGCAGGTTTAGGACATTTTAATAGATCCAAAATTTTAGCTGAGGAAATGATTAAACTTGGGCATCAAGTTAATTTTTATGTATATGGTAAAATTTTTAAATACGGTCCAGTAAAAAAACCTTGGATTAGATTTATAAAAAAAAACTTTAATTTTAACTCTGCCAATCTATGTATAGTTGATATTTATAATTATAATAAAAATTATTATAATTATTTAAAAAAGAGATTTAATGAAATTATTATATTTAATGACGATAAAAAAAAATTACCTTATAATATTTCCGGAGTAATTAATCCAAATATATATGCAAAAAATTATAAACTTAAAAAATTAAAAAATTTTATTGGTGCAAAATATATTTTACTTAGAGATGAATTTAATGGCAAAATATCAAAAAATAAAAAAAATTATATATTTATTTGTCTTGGTGGTAGCGATCCAACCAATCAAATGCCGAGATTTGTAAGAGCTTTACTAAAGGCAACTACTGAAAAAATATGTGCAGTTGTGGGACCAAAATTTGACAATTCAAAATTGTCAAATTTACTTGAAAATGAAAAAAGAATTGAAGTAATAGTAAATCCAAAAAAAATAAGCAAATTAATGTTAAATGCAAAATGGGCCTTTTCTTCTTCTGGAAGTATTTTGTATGAATTAAAAAAACTTAAGATTAGCACTCTTTGTGTATCATTGGCTAAAAACCAAATATTATTAGCAAAATATTTTCAAAAAAAAAAATTAGTTAAGTACTTAGGTGAGTACAACAAAATTTCTAACAATTTCATAGAATATAATATTAAAAAGTTTTCAAAAAATTATAGTCATATAAAAAATTACAATACTATACCTGAGAGTGGTTCGATAGCGTTGGCAAAAGATATAACAAAATGGATGATTGCAAAAAATAATGATATTAATTTAGTATTTCCGTCAAAATTAATAAGTAGAGAGTACAATTTATCTTCAAATAAAAAATTTGATTACCAAAAAGTTCATTGGGGATCAAAAAAATCAATGCAAAATAGATATAAATTTATAAGTAAAATTTTGCCTTTTAACCCCAATTCGAATTGGTTGGATATCGGATCTGGATTAGGTGGACTACAGAATTATATTTTAAGAAAATATCCTCAAATTAAAGGAGTGGGTTTAGAAATTTCTTCCAAACTTTATATAGCCTCAAAGAAAAAAAAATATCAAAACTACGTGTTTAAAAATATAGATTTTCTCAAATATAATATAAAAAAAAAATATGATATCCTTACTTGTCATGGTGTAATGTCAAAAACAAACCATAATTTTTATAGATTATTAGAAAAAAGCTTTATGACATTAAATAAAGGTGGTTTTTTAATGGTAGATTTTACCAATTATAATTGGCTAAAATTTAAGGAAAAAAATTTTTTTAGAGATAGCAGACATAAATGGTTTGTTAAAAAAGAAATTACAAATACAATTAATAAATTTAAAAAATTTAAAATAAAAAAAATTGTGGGATTTTTACCATCTGTAAACAAAACAGTAGACGTAAATAAATCACACTCAATTTTTTTTATTTTAAAGAAAGTATAAATGAAAATTAAGATAATTGATGCCGAGGTAAGGCTTGTGCACCCCCAAGCAATGAAAACAAATTATGCAAAAAATAATAAAGAACTTCGTGTGCATGAATCAATATACAAAAGAATAAATCATAAGAAAAAAATCAACCATCTATGGAGTGTGGATGTGCTTTTAAATTCTATGAAAAAAAATCAAATCAGTTGTGCATTTTTGGGATCGCTTCATTGGAAATCTATCAAACTTCATAGATTAAATAATGATTATAATTATAAAGTAGCTTTACAAAATCCAAATAAATTTTATATTTTCCATTCTTTACATTTTTTAGAAGTAAAAAAATGGCAAAAACTCTCTCTGAAAAAAATTAATATATTATTAGATAATTTTAAGAAAAATAAATATTTTTTAGGGTTTGAACTTGAACCTCATAGTATAAAAAAAAATTCATTAAATTGGAAATCTAGGCATTGGAATAAATTTTTTAAGCATGTTGAAAAAAAAAATATACCTGTAAGAATTGTAGGAAGACATCCTCATCAACATAAACTAAACTATCCGTATTTCTTTTTATCATTATTTAAAAAATATCCAAAAATTAATTTTTATATTACAGCTATGGGAGGAAGCATATCGTATTACGAGGAATTATCATCTTTAAAGAAAGTATTAAAAAATGTTTATTACATCTCATCTACACCCTCCACACCTTCAATGATAAAAACAGCAAGTAATTTAGTACCTGATAAGGTTATGTTTGGTACAGACTTCCCTTTTAATCATTCTTTAAATCAACAATTTTTAGTAAAAAAAATCAAGACCATGAATCTTAAAAAAAATATTTATAGAAAAATTATGTATCAAAACTCGAAGAAATTGTTAACAATTGACTAAAATGAATCTTAAAAAATTTGAGGATTATTTTCTTCAATTAATCAAAAATAAAAAAAATTCTTTTCATCCTTTAACTTGGATCAATGGTAAACCTAAAATAGGTAAAGGAACTTATATCGGTGGGTTTTCTGAAGTTAATGCAAAAGGAGCAAAAGTAAATATTGGAGAAAATTGTGATATAGCGTCTTTTGTATCTATAAATGTATCTGATAGTCATAAAAGATGTATTGGCTTAAACAAAAAAATTGTAAGAGAAAACATTAAAATTGGAAACAATGTTTTTGTTGGTTCTCATTGTGTAATTTTGGGCGGTGCTGAAATAGGAAATAATTCGGTTATAGCTGCTGGAACCGTAGTAAGAAAAATAAAAATTCCTCCTTACTCTCTAGCTATAGGAAACCCCGCAAAAATAAAAAAAAACTATTATAAAAAGAGATGATAATTCCTCATAACAGGCCAACAATAGGATTAGATGAAAAAAAAGCTTTATCAAAAGTTGTTGAGTCAAAATATTTATCAATGAATAAAGAAGTAGAGAGATTCGAAGATGAATTTGCTCGATATCATAAATTATCAAGTGGAAATGCAGTTGCTGTATCTAATGGAACTTCTGCATTGTATATAGTTTTAAAGTTTTTAAACACAAAAAATAAAAAAGTGGTATTACCGACCTATTCTTGCTCATCATTATTACACGCAACAAAACTAGCAGGCGCAAAAGCAGTTATACAAGACATAAAAAAAGACTCACCAAATATGGATGCAGAACTTTTAAAAAAAAATAATTTTCAAATATTTGCTCACATGTATGGTTTACCCTCAATATTAAAAAATAAAAATGTAATCGAGGACTGTTGTCAGTCTCTAGGCGCAAAAATTAATAATAAACCAGTTGGTCTTCAAGGAAAGGCAAGTATTTTTTCCTTTTATTCGACAAAGCTAATCACTAGCGCGGGACAAGGAGGAATGATTCTTTCAAAAGACAAATCTTTAATCAGAGAAATAAAAGATTTTTTAGATTTTGATATGAGAAAAGATGAAAAATTTAGATTTAATTTTCAAATGACAGATATCCAGGCTGCTTTTGGAAGAGCTCAATTAAAGAAAATGAATATATTTATCAGTAAAAGAAAAAAAATTTTTAATTTTTACAAAAATTTAGGCCTTAATCTTTTAGAAAATAAAGATAAAAAGATTAATCAAATTTATTATAGAAGCATTTTATTGTGTAAAAATCCTAAAAAAGTAATAAAACTCTTAAAGCAGAACAAAATTGAAGCTATCAATCCCTTAAATGAATTCGAATTACTTGGAAATCCAAAAAAATTTCCAAACGCAAAAAATTTGACTACCCAAACAGTTTCTTTACCTTGCTATCCTTCGCTTAGTGATTCTAAATTGATTTATATTGGTAAAGTTTTAAAAAAAATTAATGTCTCAATTTGATAAAATTAAAAAAGTTTCAGGCCATCAACCTGTATACTTGCCTTGGTTAGGTTTATTTCATAAATTGTATTTAAGTGATGTTTTTGTTTATATGGACACAGTTCAATATTTGAGCGGAGATTGGAATAATAGAAATAAAATAAAAACTTCACAAAATTCATTAATGTTATCTGTTCCTATAAATAAGAAAAAATCAAAAAACTTAAATTTAACAAACATCAAAATTTCAAATGACAATTATAATTCAAAAGATTTTTGGCAAAGAATTCATTGGGAAAGTATCAAGATTAATTACAAAAAATCACCTTTTTTTGATCTTTATAAAAAAGATTTTGAAGAAATGTATCTAGAGAAAAAATGGGATAATTTAGTAGATTTATGTTGGTATCAATTTAATCTATTTAGAAGATATCTAGGTTTGGAAAATAAAAAAATTATAAGAATGTCAGAAAAAGAATTCTCAGGCTATAAAGATGATTTAGTTTTAGACCATTGTATAAAATTAGATTGTAATGCCGTTATTTTTGGAGAGCTTGGAAAAAATTATGTAAATTTAAATAAATTTAATGAAAAAAATATACTTGTTTATTTTCAAAAATATAATCATCCTGTATACAGTCAAAGATATAAAAATTTTATATCAAATTTATCTATTGTTGATTTATTATTTAATGAAGGGCCAGAAAATAGTAAAAAAATATTTTTAGAAAATAATGTAACAGAGAATGAGTTAAAAAATATTTCTAAATGGTTCAACTATAAAGAGTGTAAAAATGATGAACATTAATCGCTATCAAAA
>MDTC01192277.1_pt1 | contig 16497 bp, 11 predicted proteins | sample 811181 | NCBI WGS metagenome assembly MDTC01 (sample SAMN05326644, study PRJNA326480) | marine metagenome | isolation source: seawater | place: Pacific Ocean: North | collected 2011
CCAGCCGGTCCACCTTCTCGCCGACCAGCTTGGCGAGGTCGTCCGTCGGTCGGGCGTTGTAGCGTCCCAGGAGCCCGCCGAGGTCGAAGGAGACGCAGCCGAAGCCGTCCGCCCGCAGGCGGTCCTCCATGATGTCGAAGATGCGCCGGGTCTGGAAGAAGCCGTGCAGCAGCAGCACATGGTCGTCGAAGTCGGCGAAGTCGCGCTTGGCGTCGATGCGGTTGCTGCGCAGGTAGATGCCGCGGATGCTGCCCAGCTGGTCCTTGCTCGCGCGGTACAGGCCTGCAGGGGTCCACTTCACGGGGACGGTCTCCGGGGCGGGTCGGGCAGCGAGCGGTTAACGTGAAGGGCGGCCGGATGGCGGCGCTCGGAGGGAACATGCGCATGGCTCGTGGACTGACTGCACTCCTGGTCGTGGGAGGCCTGGCGCTGGTCGGCTGCAAGGACGGCAACGGCAACAACCCCGACGACACCGGCAGCGGCATCCCGAACCCGGACGGCACGGACAAGGACTGCACCCTGGACCACGCGCCGCAGTTCGAGCTGCGCGCGTCGGCGGTCGAGCCCGACTGGTACGAGACCAGCAGCGGCGTGAAGTGCCTGCCCACCGTGCTCATCGAGGCGGTCGACATCACCGACGACGACGGCGACCTCACCTACTACAAGATGGACGTCTGGTTCGACGGTGTGGTCGACGGCCGCGTGCTCACCGAAGGCGTGAAGTCGCGGATCGAGAACCGCATCGAGGGAGAGGACTGCGAGGTCGACTTCCTCCCCGGCGTCGGCATGAAGCTCGGCATCGCCGGCGGTGGCACCAGCAGCCCCGCCTTCGACACCGAGACCGAGTTCGGCGTCGTCATCCAGGACGACAACGGCAACGAGAGCTACGACGGCGAGCCCAAGGTGATCAGCGTGGTGACGCCCAAGGCGATCACCGACGACTCGGAGTGCCCGGACCGCTAGCCGCCCTCACGGTGCGATTACGCGCCGAGTGCTCGAAACGGGTTCTCGTACGTCGTCTGTCCGACAAAGGCCCAGGTGTCGTGCAGGCCGTCCAGGAAGACGATCGGCACGCCGTGCAGGTCGACCCCTTCCAGGGTGTTGACGTTGAACGTCACGAATGCGCCGCCCAGCTCGGGCAGGTCGCCGGCTCCGTACACCATGACGTGGCAGTGCGGACACGCGGTGTGGCCGGGCTCGATGGGCAGGGGCTCGCCGTCGGCGGACAGCCGCGTGAAGGCCTCGGGCTTGACCACCTTCGACCACCAGCCGTGCTTGGTGCACCAGGTGCAGTTGCAGCGGGCGGTGCCCTCGCCCAGGTCGACTCGGACCTGGTAGCGGATGTGGCCGCAGTGGCAGGCGCCGTTCAGGGTCTGCACACCGGGTGCGAGGGGCAGTCGGGGAGTCGGGGTCATGGGATCCTCCTTCGGTCGTCGTGACCGTCATGCACGGTGTAGGATGGATTGCGGACGGATCCTGTCCGCGATGTGGAGGGTCCATGGCCGATCCGGCGACGCGCCTGTTTCGCTGCCTGATGTTGCTCCAGGAACGCCGATTCTGGAGCGGCGAGGATCTGGCGCGCGAGCTGGGCGGGGTGACGGCGCGGACCGTGCGCCGGGACGTCGAGCGCCTGCGCGACCTGGGCTTTCCGGTCCACGCGACCAGCGGCGTCGGCGGTGGGTATGCGCTCGCCGCGGGCACCCAGCTGCCGCCCCTCCCGTTCGATGACGACGAGGCGATCGCGGTGGCGCTCGGTCTGCGCATGGCCTCGTCCGGCCCGGTGGCGGGCCTGGAGCAGGCGAGCGTGCGGGCGCTGGGCAAGCTGGAGACCGTGCTCCCCCCGCGACTGCGCCTGCGCCTGCGCGAGCTCGAGGGGATCGGCCTGCCCATGGGGGCGGATCTGCAGCGGGTGTCCGGCCGGGTCCTCGCCGCGATCGCCCGGGCCTGCAGAGAGCACCGGGTCCTGCGCTACACCTACCGCTCGCCGGGGCGCGACCCCGCCCTGCGCACGGTCGAGCCCCTGCTCCTGACCCACTCCGCGTGGCGCTGGTACCTGCTGGCGTGGGATCGGGACCGGGACGACTGGCGCACGTTCCGCCTCGATCGCATGGAAGAGGACGGGATCGTCGAGGGGGATCGCTTCCGGCCGCGGGACCCGCCCGCCGAGGATGCCGAGGCCTGGGTGCGGGAACAGGTGTCGACCTGGCCCGGTCGGCGGACGGTGCGCGCGCGGGTGTCGGCGTCGGCGGAGGTGGTGCGCCAGGCCCTGCCCGTCGGGCTCGGCACGGTGACGCCAGATGGGGAGCAGCACTGCATCCTGGAGCTTCCTCGAGACGATCCGGAGCGGGCCGCCCTGTACCTGCTCATGCTCGGCCACGATCTGCAGGTTCCGGACGACGCCGAGGTCCGCGCTGCCTTTGCCCGCCTGGCCCTTCGCTGCACCCTCGCCTCGGAAACCCGCAGCGCGGGCGCGCATCCCTGACGCCGTGCTCCTGCTCCTGCTGACCCTGATCCCCGCCAAGGCGGCCTCGCCCTGGACCCTGCCCGAGGGCGCGACCTCGGTGTACGCCGGGGTCGGTGTCAGCACGTTCGCCACCGGAATGTCCGGCTTCTCCCGCGATCGCTACCTGCAGAGCCGCCTCGCTCTGTGGGCCGGCCGCGGCCTCGGTGAGCGCACCCAGCTGAGCCTGTCCCTGCCGCTCGTGCATACCCGCGTGCTCGAGGATCCGGACGAAGGACCGTGCCCCTCGGGCGACTACTGCAAGCCGTCGACCTCGCTCGGATCGGTCGAGGTGGCCGTGCAGCACCGGATCTCCGGGGGAGGCGTGCCCTTCGCCGTGCGGCTCGGGCTGTTCGGCGATCCCTGGAACGCCCCGACCCGCGGCCGGTGGACGAACGCGGGGCAGGGGACCTTCGGCGGCGTCGTCGACGCGATCACCGGGACGTCTGCGGGGGAGGACACCCGCTGGGCCACCGCGGCCGTGCTGGGGCTCGCCGTACCCGTCCCCCAGCGCGCCACCTCGGCCTCCGGAGACGTGCGCTGGCTGCCTGCCCCGACCCTGCGGGCCACCGTCGAGGGCTCCGTGCAGCACGGCATCATCCAGGCGACCGTCGCGCTCCACGGCCACCAGCGCCTCTATGGCGAGCCCTACGGTCCGGACTGGGTGCGCGACTGGCGACCGGTCCTCGATCGCTGGCGCGTCACCCGCTGGGGGGAGGTCCGTCCGGAGCTGAAGCTGTCGGTGCTGCATCCCGGCGGTCGCTCGGGCGTGCACCTGGCGGCCAGCCGCTCGGTGCTGGTCGCCGCCGGCCCGCCCGACCTGTGGGATGTCGGGCTCGGCGTGCACGTCTACCTGCCAGGCGACTGAGCCTACTCGGGCGCGGGGGCGTCCGTGTCGGTGTCCTCGGGCGTCGGCTCCTCGACCGGGGGCGCGTCGGCGTCGCGGCAGCAGCGGAACGACAGGGTCGGGTGGGCGTAGCCGGTCGACTCGTCGGTGCCGTAGGCGCAGCGGCTGCCCTTCTCGGCGCTCGACAGCTGGCCGCCCTTGACCGTGCGCCGATTGGGTGCGCCGTCCGGGGCGGTGGCGGTCCACTCCTTCATGCCGCCGGACATGTCGAACACGCCCCAACCGCTGCGACAGTCGGCGTACTGACCGCTCTTCCAGTCGGTGGTGAGGCCGTCGCCGCAGAAGTCGGGGTCGAACGTGTCGCCGTAGCTGTAGACGAAGTTGAGCGGACCCTTGCAGGCCTTCTCCCACTCCTGCGCCGAGCACAGGCGCTTGCCCTGCGCCTCGCACTGCTCGTGGGCCTCCTGCCAGGTGACCTTGGCCACGGGCGTGCCGTTGAGCGCGTTGGGGTACTCGAACGCGTCGATCATGAAGCCCTCGGTCTCCACGATCTCGTGCAGGGGCTCGGCCCCCTTGTTCGCGAACGGGTCGTGGTTGAGGCGACCCATGACGAACGGACCGGGCGGCACGTAGATCATGCCCTTCGGATGCCGATCCTGCATGGCCTGACGCTCGGCGTCGGTGGGCCTCGTGTGCTGCTCGCGGACCGACAGGCGGACCTCCTGATCCTCGACCTGGGCCGACTTGGTGGAGTCGGAGCTGACGAGCGCGTACACGCCGACCGCGACTGCGAGGACCAGGACCGCGCCGATGCCGGCGATCGCCAGGACCAGCGGACCGGTCCGGGCCTCCTCCTGAGGCTCGGTCGACGCGGACTCGATGACCCGCTGGATCCCCGAGGACAGGTCCCGGGCGCTGCGGTAGCGGTCGTCCGGGCTGTGGGCCATGGCCAGCTCGACCACGTCGTCGACGAGCTTGGGCAGCTCCGGACGCTGCTGGGTGAGCGGCATGAAGGTGCCGACCGGCGCCGAGCCCGAGAGCATGTGGTAGAAGACGACGCCCGCCGAGTAGATGTCCGAGCGCATGGACGCGACCGGCTCGAAGCTCTTCAGCTCGGGGGCCAGGTACTGGGCGTCCCCCCGGGTGTACTCGTCCTCGACCAGGTAGCTGGTGGGCACGAGGTCCCACAGGCAGGCCCCGAAGAGCTTGACGTGGGCGACGAAGTTCTGCTGGCGCGGACCGGCGTAGCGGACGTTGACCAGGATGTGCTCGGGCCGCAGGGCACGGAAGAAGACGCCTTCCTCGTGCAGGGTGGCGAGGGCCTCCAGCACCTGGTTGATGACCTGTGCTGCGTCCTTGAGCGCGAACTTCTTGCCGCTGACCTTGTACTCCTGCATGAGCTGCAAGAGGGTCTTCGACTCGAAGTCCTCCCAGGTGAAGAACTGGGCGCCGTTGTTCTCACCGAGCTCGCCGAGGCGGACCAGGTGGGGGTTGCGCAGGTCCTTGGCCCCGCGGAACGTCTCACGAAGTGCATCCGGCGTCGTCGCGTCCATCACCTCGGGACGCAGCACCGTGAGCCGCACGAACTTGCCGCTCTTGAGGTGCTTGACCCGGTAGGTCACGCCGAGCGGGGTATCGCCGAGTCGATCGGTGACCTCGTACTTCGACGCCAGCACGTCGCCGCGGGAGTACTCGAGCTTTCCGTTGGACACCACGTCTCCAGGTTCGGTCGATCCGCAACAGGAGGACGTGCACCCTCCCTGCGGGACCAGTCGGCTCGGACGGTAGCACACTGTAGGGCGCGTTCCGTTTCACCCCTCACGCATCGGGTACCCGCACGAGCAGGACGGCGTCGGAGGAGCCGAGGAGGCAGGAGCATTCGGGGGCAGCGGGACGCCCGAGTCGTCCGACCTACAATGCGACCAGGAGGACGACCTGGGCGACGACAGCGCACACATCCTGGAGCTGCAGGCGGGTCGGATCGACCTTCGTACCGGGCGCATGGTGCGCCCCGATGGCACGGGCACCCGCCTCACCGAGCTGGACTGCAGCGTGCTGTCCTGCCTGCTGCGCGCCGCGGGCGAGCCGGTCAGCCGGACCGGGCTGGCCCTGGCAGCGTGGGGAGAGGATCACGCGCCCAGCAGCCGCGCGGTCGACCTGGCGGTGCGGCGCCTTCGTAAGAAGATCGAGGAACATCCTGCATTCCCGGTCAGTCTCGTGACCGTGTACGGCGTGGGGTACCGCCTGGTGCTGCCCGGTCCGGCGGTCGCGGGGCCCCCGGGCGACCCGATCCCGAGCGGCGCGCTGATCGGCAGGGATCGCGATGTGGGGGAGGTGAGGCAGCTGCTGCGCACTGCCCGCGTGGTGACCCTGCACGGACCGGGCGGCGTCGGCAAGTCGACCCTCGCCCGCGGAGTCCTCGGCCAGGAGGAGGGCGCGTGGGAGGCGACGGCGGTGGTCGAGCTGGAGGCCTGCCGGGGAGCGGAGGAGCTGCGGGTCGCGGTGTCGCGGAGCCTCGGCGCGCCCCTGGACTCCGGCTCCCCCGCGGCCCAGCTCACCCGGATGCTCGCCGCGCGGGGGCGGCTCCTCCTCGTCCTGGACGGCGTCGAGCGCTCGACGGACGTCCTCGCGGACATGCTGCCGACCTGGCTGCGCGCGGCACCTGGCCTGCACCTGCTGCTGACCTCCCGCCGGCCCCTCGATGTCCGCGACGAGACCGTGCACGTCGTGCGTCCCCTCGACACCGACTCCGCGCTCACCCTGTTCGAGCGGCGCTCGCGGACGACCCTGGTCGGCACCCCCGCCGAGGATGCGTGCCGGGCGCTGGTGGCGGCGCTGGACGGACTGCCCCTGGCGGTGGAGCTGGCGGCCGCCCGCACGCGCACCCTCGCTGTCGAGGAACTGCTGGAGCGGATCGATGACCGGCTCGCGTGGCTGCGTCGCCCGGGTCGCGGCGCCGATCCCAACAACAGCGTCGAAGCGAGCCTGGCGCGCTCCTGGGAGGATCTGTCGCGCCCGGCCCGCGACGGACTGTTGGTGCTGGGCGAGTTCGAGGCGGCCTTTCCCTACGCAGCCGCAGAGGCCGTGATCCCTGGCGCTCCGCTGGACGTGATCGACGAGCTGGTCGCCGGTGCCCTGGTCCAGCGAGAGGCCCGGTCGCTGCGCCTGCTCGACACGGTGCGGGCCTTTTCCCGGGCCCGCGCGGCGGAGACAAGGAGGACCGCCGTGTCCGAGGCGGTTCGGACCTGGCTGCTCGCCGAGGGTGCGCGGCTCGCTGATCGGCTCGAGCGCGGGGCCGATGCCGAAGCCGCTCGCGAACTGGGCAGGATGGAGGCGGATCTCTTTCGGCTGGCCGCCGGGGGCGGGCCCGACGATCGCGCGCGGGTCGCGGTCGCGCTCTATCAGGCCCGGCTCGTGTACGGCGGCCTCGACGCGCTCATCGACCTGATCTCAGCGCGGGGGGAGGGGATCGTGGACGTCGAGCTCCGCTTCCGGGCGCGGCTGGTGCGGGGTCGGATCCTGGTGACCCTGGGCCGGCTCGACGACGCAGAAGCGGAGCTGCTCGCCATCGACGACGCTCCGGATGCGCGCGGGGCCCTGGCGGTCGCGCTGGCGCTCGCGGAGGTGGCGGCGCGGCGGACGGCCACGCCCGCGACGGACCCGTCCACGCTGGTGGCGCGGGCGGTGGCGATCGGCGACCACCGGCTGGTGGTCGAGGCGCTCCTGCAGGCGTCGGCAGCGGCGTGGCGGGCGAGCCAGCTGACCGACGCCGCCCGCCTGGGGCAGGAAGCCGTCGCCCGGGCGCGGCTGACCGGAGATCCGCGCCTGGTCGTGCGCGCGCTGGCCCAGCTGGCCATCCGCCTGACCTCGCTCGATCGGGCGCGGGACGCGCTGGGCACCATCGACGAGGCCCTGGCGATCGCCCGGGAGCTCGACCACCCGCGCACCCTGCAGGCGCTGTACTCGAACGCGGCGGTGTGTGCGTACGGCGCGGACGAGCCCGAGCGGGCGACCCAGGCGGCCTGGAGAGAGCTGGAGCTGGCGCGTCAGCTGGGCGATCGTCACGCAGAGGCGGTCGCGCTGGGCCACCTGGGCACGGTGTCCGAGACCCTGCAGATCGCCGAAGAGCGCTTCCGACAGGCCCGGGCGCTGGCCCGCGACCACGGCGACGAGGTCCTGCTGGCCCGGGCGAGCGGCAACCTGGCGGTGTGCATCCACCTGCAGGGTCGCTTCGCCGACGCCGTCCGCGCCTACCTCGATGCCGCCGAGGTCATGCGCGGCGCGTCCAGCCCCCACGTCCGCGTGCGCTACCTCGCCTGGCTGGCGCTCGCGGCCTGGCAGGGCGGAGACGGGGGGCTCGCCCGCGAGCAGCTGGGGGCCGCCGAGCAGCTCGCGGAGGAGGTCAGCCCGACGCCCTCGTCGTTCCTGTGCGCCCTGGTGCGGGCGCGGATCGAGCAGGAAGAAGCGCCAGAAGCGACGGATTCCACCGGGGACGTGACGCTGACTCGGCGGCTGATCGCGCTGGGCTGAACGTCAGGGGCACAGCGTCGCGTCGGAGCGCAGGACGTTGCCGTGCAGAATCGCCAGGTTGGCTGCGTCGTCTGCGTCATCGAGGAGCGTGCGCGCTTCGGTCGAGACCGTGATGGCGCCGCTCTTCGTGCGTCCACCATGGAGTGCTTTGATGGTGGCACCCGTCGTGGTGTGCACGACCGCCGCCGTGGCGCTCCCCGCACCTTCGATCGCCATGGTCCGCGCGTCAGGGACGAGCCCGGCGGACGTGGTCGTGGCGGCCGTGTACCAGGTCGCGACCGGCGCGGCTGTGGCGTCGTCGTCGGCTGCGTAGTCAGCGAGGACCTGGGCCAGGCCGACGTAGGTCCGCATGATGTCCGCGCGGGCATACCCGTAGTCGCATGCGTCGGGCGGATAGAGCGCCTGGATCCCGGCGATGTCGTCGGTGCCGAGCTCTGTGCGGAGGGCGGTGACGTTGTAGGTGGTGGTCATGATCGCGTCCGCTTCGGCGTCCGTCACGGGTCCACTCTCGCTTCCGTCCGAGTGGAGCAGGCCGAGCCAGTGGCCCGCCTCGTGGGCCGAGACGTGCCAGAGCTCCCCCGCGGTGGCCGACCAGTCCTCGTAGGCGTCGAAGTGCAGGTAGGACGTGGAGCTCCCGGGAAGCGATGCGTGGGCGACGCGGTTGTCGTCGATGAACCCGTCGCCGTCGGTATCGGTTCCTGCGTCGTCGAAGTCCTTCGAGTGGCCGTGGGCACCGCTGTGGAAGCCGATGGGAAGATCCGCTCCTGCACAGCTCGCCTGGAACGTGAAGCGGACCGGCGAGTACGCTGACCACTCCTCCAGGCCAGCCCGGATCGTCTCGCGCTGGGTGTCGAGGTCCATGCGGGTGGTGTCCCAGACAGGCGAGAGGCACCAGCTGATGTCGATGTCCGTCCGGGGGCCGAGTGGAACGTACGGCGGCGGAGGCGGACCATCGACCTCGGGGGCGTGCACCGCGTCGACCTCGTCGTGCTCGCATGTGGCGACGAGCCCTCGGGGGCTGGTCTGCCGCGACCGGATCGCCTCGCGACGATCGGCGTCGAAGCCGGGAAAGTCCGCAGCCCTGTCCACTCCGAGGATGGCGACCAGCTCGCGCTCGAGGGCGCGCTGCTCGCGGCGCATCCGGGCCGGGGAGGCGTCGAGGGGCACGTCGAAGTCCGCGAGCGCTTCCAGCGTCCGCTCGACTTCGCTCTCGGTCAGGCCATCGAGCCAGCTGTCCTCCAAGTCGGGCTGGACCGGCTCACATCCAACGAGGGCGAGAGCGAGGAGCGAGAACAGGGCGACAGGACGCAGCGACATGGGACCTCCAGGGTGTCTGGGGGTCTCGTACGGGGGTCGCCAGGCGGGCTCCCGGATCGGACACATGTGTATCTGCGTGCTTCCTGAGCTCCGCTTGACGCTGGCTTGACACCTCTGGGCTGCCCGCCTAGACGGCCGGTCATGCTCAACGTCCTCCCCGAACGCGCACCGCGTCACGACCGCCCAGGATCCGCCATTGCGATGGTGTGGTTCCAGGGTGTCGGTGCGTCCGGAGGGGGAGTCTGAGCCACGCGTCTCGTGCCCCCGTCGACCGGATCGTCGGTGGGGGCCTCGGCGCTGGGTCGGGACCGGGACCGGCGATCCACCTCTGAGCGAGGAGATCGTCATGTACAACGTCATTCGCTGGACCAGCATCGAGCAGCTGCGGCACGTTCGCGCGTGGCTCCAGAGCCGGGTCGAGGTGGGCGTCAGCGCCGACCTGCCGGACATCGCCTACCGCGCGAAGGTCAAGCTCCACGGCACCAACGCGGGCGTCCAGATCCTGCCCGACGGCACGGTCGTGCCCCAGGGCCGCAACCGGGTGCTCTCGGCGGAGGACCCCCACCAGGGGTTCGCCACCTGGGTCCTGGACAACCGGGGTGCCTTCGCTGCCCTCGCCCAGGCCGAGCACACGCTGGTCCTGTACGGGGAGTGGTGCGGGCCGGGCATCCAGCGCAAGGTCGCCATCAGCCGCATCGATCGCAAGGTCCTCGCCGTGTACGCCATCCAGCGGATGCGGCCGGGGGACGAGGACGACGCGGAGCTGCTGGTCGATCCCGACCTGATCGCGGCGTACATCCCCGATCTTCCGGACCTCTTCGTGCTTCCCTGGCACGGGGCGGTCCGGGTCCTGCCCTTCGGCGACGAGGCGGCTCTGGCTCGCGCCGGGGACGCCATCGCTGCCGAGGTCGAGGCGGTCGAGGCCCGGGATCCCTGGGTCGCCGAGCGGTTCGGCGTCGAGGGCGTCGGGGAGGGCCTGGTGCTCTACCCGGTGCCCGTCGACGGCAGCCCGGCCGGCTGGCAGCCTCGGGAGCACGTGACGCGGCGGATCTGGAAGGCCAAGGGCCTGGAGCACAAGGTGACCCGGGCCGATCGGGTCGTTCAGATCGATCCGGTCGTGGTCGCGAGCATCGAGGCGTTCGTGGACACGTTCGTCACCGAGCCCCGGCTGGAGCAGGCGGTGGTCGAGGTGTTCGGCAGCGCGTCCGCGCCCCTCGATCGCCGCGGCATGGGGCCGTTCCTGCAGTGGATCGGCCGCGACGTGCAGAAGGAGTCCCAGCTGGAGCTGCAGGCCGCGGATCTGACCTGGAAGCAGGTCGGCAAGGCGGTCGGACAGCGCGCCCGGGACTGGTACCTGGCCCGCACGAGGTGAAGCGCGTGCGCTGATCGGCGGCGTCCGAGCTGGACTCGGGCGCCGCCTCTGCTCAGCCCCGCCGCCGGCGCTGCTCTCGCTCCTTCTTGCGCTTCTCCCGGCGCTCCCGGCGGCCACGCAGGCTGAAGAACCGGAAGAAACCCGAGATCACGCCGGTCCAGAAGCGGAAGGAGATGAAGCGGGCGAAGAAGACGTGGATGCCGAGGAAGCCGAACAGCACGGCACCGAAGCCGCCGAACAGGATGCCGAGGAGGCCGGCCAGGATGTTGGTCAAGGGCGCGACCGACCACACCGCGAGCATGGCCATCGACCCCAGGGTGATGGTGGCGGCGAAGAGCGCGAGGCTGATCCGCAGGCCGCCCATCCGGATGGCGTCCTCGAGGCGGCGGGCCTCGGGGTTCTTGATGTTGAAGGTGACGTTTCCGCCATCCAGGTCCAGCATCAGCTGGTTGAGCTGGGTGGGAAAGTCCTTGAAGTGGCCCTGCATCTGGACCATGCCGCGGGCGACGTCGACCGCGACCCGCTCGGGGGCGAGGCGCGAGGCGACGAGGCGCTGGGCGTAGGGCTTGACCTCCTCGACGATGTCGACCCCGGGCATCAGTCCGCGCAGGATGCCCTCGACGAGGCCGAACGTCCGCGAGAGCACCGCGAACTCCGACGGCAGGTCGATGTGGAAGCGGGTCGCGACCTGGATGACCTCCATGAACGTGGCGGGATCGTCGGAGATCTCTTCCAGGCTCATGCCGTAGTACTTGTCCATGAGCCGCTCGATCTCGTTGCGGAACTCGCGGAGATCGACCCGGTCGGAGGTGGCGCCGGCCCGGTAGACGGTCATGGCGAGCGTGTCGGCGTCGCGGAAGACCATGGCCGTGAACGCCGCGATGATCGTGTCCTGCATCTGGCCGGTGAGGGAGCCGGTGAGCCCGAAGTCGAGCAGGGCGACCCGCCCGTCGTCGGTGACGAAGATGTTGCCCGGGTGGGGGTCACCGTGGAAGAAGCCGTGCTCGAAGATCTGCGAGTAGGCGCACTCCATCAGCGTGTGGGCCAGCGCCTTGCTCTCGGGCGTGGTCTTCTCGACGCCCAGCTTCTCCTTGAGCGGCACGCCCTCGATGAGGTCCATGACCAGGACCCGGTGGCTGCACCAGCGCGGGTGGGGACGCGGGATGACGATGTCGGGTTTGTGGGCGAAGTTCTTGAAGAATCGCTCGGCAGCCCGCATCTCCTGGGTGAAGTCCAGCTCGCTGGTGATGGCGACGTCGAACTCGCGGACCACGTCGGTCGGGCTGTGCAGGCCGGGCAGGCGGACCCGCTTCTCCAGCACCCCGGCGAGGGTGTAGAGGATGTGCATGTCGCTGCGGATCGACTCGGCGATCCCCTTGCGCTGCACCTTGACCGCGACCTCCTCGCCGCTGACCAGCCGGGCGCGGTGCACCTGGGCGATGCTCGCGCTGCCCAGGGGCTCGAAGTCGAAGGCCTCGAAGACCTCGGACATCGGCACGCCCAGCTCCTCGTCGAGGACCTCGCGCACGTCGTCCTCGGCCATGGCGGGCACCCGGTCCTGCAGCGTCTCGAACTCCAGGATCACGTCCGGCGGCAGGATGTCCGGCCGCACCGACAGCACCTGGCCGAGCTTCACGAACGTCGGACCCAGCTCCACCACCGCCGCCCGCAGCCGCCGGGCGAGGGGAGACGTCTGCATCGACGGGTCGATCTTGGCGGGCCCGTCCCCGATGCCGATGGTCGTGAACAGCTGGCCGAACCCGTAGCGGGCGAGCACGCCGACGATCTGCTGCAGACGGGGCAGGTCCTGGACCTGGATGGACTTGGCCATGCGGGAGCGGGTCTCCGTGGGTCAGGGTCGAGGTAGCGCGTTTGGGGGCAGGGCGGGGGTCTGTGGCGGCTGGACGTGAGGTTGGGGGTGGTTCGGGGGTTCGCGGGGCGGTCTCCACCTCGGAGTTACACCTCGGGGTATGGTCTCGGCATGACGCACGTCGGGGACTGCCCTCACCACGAAGGCACGGAGGCGCGGAGGGCCACGGAGGGGGGAGTGGCGGGTCTGGGAGCGTTGGCTGATCGAGAGGCGACTTTCACCATGGAGTCACACCCCGTCCTGCGGACGCGCCAGGATGATGAACGGGAGTGGGTCTTCGCAGCAGGGGCGGGGCACCGGAGGTGTGACGGAAGGGGGCGTGGCGGGTACGCGACCGGCGGGCTCGGCTATTGGGTGAATTGGCCTTGAAGGCGATCTTCCGGGCGGGCGCAAGTCCTCTCGATTGAGAGGGAGGTGGCGGGTGTTGGTCCCGCCGCTCCCCTCTCCGTGGACTCCGCTTCTCCGAAACCTCCCAATCCAAGCTCGATCCACTCGTAGCATCCGCAACCCACGCCTCCCGCTTCGAGTGCCGCTATTCGGCACTCATCGGCTTCTCGGGCCGAGTAGAGTCCTGGCATGAACCGCGTCGGGGACTGAACCTCGCCCTACCACCCCAGCCCCGGCCTCCCCGTCGGCCTCAAGTACCCGTCCTCCAGGATCACCACCCCCTCGAACGGGTCCTCCAGCACATCCAGGTGCCCATCCAGATCCGCGTACGCCACCTGCGGTCTCGCCAGCGCCAGGTGCAGTCCGGCGGCGATCGCCAGGGCGGACTCGTCCATGCAGCCGACCATGACCTCGAGGTCGGCAGCGCGGGCGACGCTTGCGATGTGCAGGGCCTCGCCGAGGCCGCCGACCTTCATCAGCTTGACGTTCACCATGTCGGCGAGGCCCCCGGCGGCGATGGCGAGGGCGTCGTCCAGCGTCATGAGGCTCTCGTCGACCATCACCGGAATGGGAACCTTGCGAGCCACCTTTCGCAGGAGCGCGGGCTCGGCGCGGGCGGTGGGCTGCTCCAGGATCTCGATGCGGCAGGCCAGGGTGCGGTCGACGTAGGCGATGGCCTGCTCGACGGTGTAGCCCTGGTTGGCGTCGAAGCGGATGGCGACGTCCGGACCGATGGCCGCGCGTACGGCCTCGGTCTTCGCGACGTCCTCGTCGAGATCCACCCCGCCCTTGAGCTTCAGGGCGATGAAGCCCTCGGCCACGCGGTCCTTCGCCTGGCGCACGGTCTCGTCGAGGGGCTCGATGCCCAGCGTGATGCTGGTCGGGATGCGCTCGCGGAAGCCGCCGATCAGCCTGTGTACGGACTGGCCGGCGGCCTTGCCCAGGAGATCCCACAGGGCCATGTCCAGCGCCGCCCGGGCGGACGGGTGGGTGGCGAGGGCGGCGCTCGCCCGGTGCAGCACGACCTCGCGGGCGAGCGGGTCCAGGCCGACCACGTCCATGGCCTGCAGGGCCGCGAGTGCGGTCGCCCCGGTCTCGCCGGTGACCCCGGGGTCGGGTGCCGCGACCCCCAGCCCTGTGTGGGGGCTGTCGGTGATGAGGCGTACGATCACGTTGTCGACGTGGTCGATGGTCTCGTACGCGATGGTGTACGGCGCGCGGAGGCGCAGGGGGAGCGGCTGCAGCTCCACGCGGACGATGCGCACTCAGTACCTCCGCTGGTGGATCTCCTCGAGGGACAGGCCCTTGAGGTGCTCCACCAGCTCGACCATGTTGCGGATGGTGATCTCCCAGATTCGAGCGCCTTTCTGCGCGGTCGCGCGGGTGGGGTCGCCGAGCACGCCCGACGGGGAGATCCGCTCGGTGTAGGCGTACCAGGGCACGGCTTCCTCGGTGGTGAACTCGAGGAAGCGGCTGGTGAAGCCGCGCTCGGCGGGGGCGATGCGGGCCTGGTCGACCAGGTGCGGCCGGGTGGCGAGTGCTGTGCTGGTCTCGTACTCGCCGGCGTGCACGTCGTTGTCGGACTCGATGAGCTTGCCGACGTCGGCGTCGCTGGTCTCGCCGGTGTCGACCGCCACGAAGATCCGGGCGTCCCGGTTGATGCGCTGGGCGGCGAGGTTCAGGGCGGGGGCGTTGCCGCCGTGGCCGTTGAGGATGACCAGCTTGGTGATCCCGTTGCGCGCCGCCGCCATGCCGATCTCGTACACGAACTGGGCCAGGGTCTCGGGGTTGACCGAGAACGTCCCCGGAAAGGCGTCGTGGTGGTAGCTGACACCGTAGGGCACGAGCGGGAGCACCAGCGGCCGGGGGCTGGTGCAGCGTCGGGCGACCTCCATCGCCTGATAGCGGGCGTCCCAGGCGTCGATGTCCAGCGGCAGGTGGGGGCCGTGCTGCTCGAGGGCGCCGACGGGGAGCAGGGCGATGTCGACCTCGGCGAAGCGATCGCGGGCCTTGGGCCAGGTCAGCTCGCCGAGGACCCACGGACGGGGACCGGTGGCGTCGGCATCGGGGGGCTCGGGACGTGCGGCAGGCCACTCGAGCGGATCGAAGGAGACGAAGCGGCGACCCTCCCGGCGGACCGCCCCGCTGGCGTGCTCGAGCAGGATCTTGGTCACCGGGACACGGATGCGGGCGGGCACCGCGTCGATCGGGGCGCGCAGGGCGTCGTAGCGCAGGGTGAGCACCTCGGGGTGGGGCGCGCCCGAGCCCTCGGGCAGCTGGCCGATGCCGGCGAGCAGGTACCGGGTGTGGTCGGCGCAGGCCTCTTCCTGGTGGATGTCCCGGGTGCGCAGGGCGTCCAGGCAGGCGGCCTTCTTCGCGTCGCTGTAGCCGCAGATGACAGGATCGACGCCCACTGCGGTGAGCATGCCCACGATGCGGCGGCACTTCTCGCAGCGACCGCAGGGCACGACCCGCTCGCCTTCGATGGAGGCGGCGTGGCAGCTCACCTGCTGGGCGAGGAGCTCGGGGTAGCGGGTGGCGAGCACGGTCTCGATGAGCAGCTCGGAGCAGGGTCGCAGGACCGACAGCACCTGCACGCCAAAGCCCTTGCGGGCGAAGAGCCGGGACAGCGCCTCGTCGAAGAAGCGGCTCTGGTCGAACAGCCCGTCGTAGTGGGGGATCCCGTGGGTGCGCTCGCGGCGGGTGGTGTCGTGCTCGTCTCCGACGAGGATGGCGGACAGACGCCGCTTTCGGGCGAGCGGCAGCACGGCGAACAGGAAGACCGCCACGGTCCACAGGCGCACCGGGTAGATGTCGGCGCGCAGGCGCTGGTGGTCGGGGCGGACGAAGGGAAGGTGCTGGAGCATCCAGGGGAACAGGCGATCGCTGTTCATCCAGACCCGGGCCGTGTGCGAGCTGTGGGCGTCGAGGTGGCGGTAGCCGTTCAGCGCCGTGTACCAGTGGCGACCGGACTCGTTGCCGAACAGGTCGTGCACCTCGAAGCCGGCCTCGGTGACCAGCCCGTGGGTGAGCAGGCTGTCCTTGCCGCCGCTCGCGAGCACCGCCAGCGCGTCCTCCCGCACCGCCGTCGCCGTGGTCGGCAGCCGGGGAGGCTTGTCGGGAAAACGCAGCTTCGCCCGGAGGTAGCTCTCGCGCACGACCGGCTCGCGATCGATGCGATCGGGGAGCAGGAACGCGTTGTCGCCCAGGACCTTGAGGACGTAGATCTCGCGGGCGGTGTTCTGGGCCATGTCGCGGAGGAACGCCCGGTCGGTCGCGTCGAAGAGGCCGTGGAACACGAGCTCGTCGCAGAAGAGACCGTAGTTGAGCGCCACCTGCGCCCCCACCAGGGCGGCCAGGTTCTGGCTGGCGGGCTCGGCGGGCTTGAAGACGGGCTCCTGCCAGCGAAACTGGAGCTCGAAGGTGGAGGACTGCTCGCCGTTCACCACGGTGTACGGCACCGTCAGCTTGTCGCGCTCGACCTTCGGAGGGCCGACCTCGAGGCGGTCGAACGCGCGCAGGAAGGCGAGCGCGTCGCCTGCGGGATCAGCGTCGGCCATGGCGGTGCTCCAGCACGGCGTTGACGAGCGGATCGAGGGGCTGGAGCAGGGGGGCGACCGTGGGCAGGCCGGTCTCGGCGGCGATCTGCTCGCAGATGCTGTCGATCGCGTCCA